>Ga0207811_10102_pt1 | contig 82440 bp, 68 predicted proteins | sample CeladaPassaD2F04_FD_187493 | JGI IMG/M metagenome (GOLD analysis project Ga0207811, IMG submission 187493) | Cellulose-adapted microbial communities from the Joint BioEnergy Institute, USA - Passage D2F04 (SPAdes) (version 2) | ecosystem: Engineered > Bioreactor > Continuous culture > Unclassified...
CGAAACTGGTCGCATGTCGCAGGGAAAATTCTGTCTTGATTTTGCTGACGGGTGTGGTAGACTTCACCTTAAAGGTGCTCCTTTCTTTGGCTGGGTTTTTTTCGTCAAACACCATTCTACCAAAGAATAGGAGCCCTTTTTATGTTTTTAAAAGAGTTTTACTTTCGAAATTCAGGATTAAAAAAAAATACAAGGATTCATCCCTGGGTATCCTGTGGAGCTTGCTTAATCCGTTGCTGTACATGATAGTTCTCACGTTGGTCTTTTCGAAACTTTTCGAAAGGACAATAGAAAATTTTCCGGTCTACCTCCTGACCGGGAGGTTGCTATTTGACTTTTTCTCTTCCAGCACGACCGCATCCATGAATTCAGTCATTCAAGCTGCCAGTTTGATCAAAAGAGTGTATTTTCCCAAATATATTATTACGTTGTCAAAAATCATTTCCAACTTTATCTTCCTTTTAATTTCTCTTGTAGTTCTAGCGCTCATTATGGCGTTTACCCGGGCTCCCGTTACAGTCAATATCCTTTTCGCGCCGATTTATCTTTTGCTACAGTTTTTTTTCTGTTGCGGAATGGGATTGCTGCTGGCAACGGTGACCGTTTTTTTCAGGGACGTGCAGCATTTGTACAGTGTCTTGACCACCATGCTGATGTTTGCTTCGGCCATTTTCTATCCAGCCGAAATTATTCCCGACAAATTCCATTTTATTCTTGATTTAAATCCCCTTTTTCACTTCATTGATGGATTTCGCACAGTGGTGTATCACGGGTTGCCCGCTGAACCGCTGAATCTCTTGATTTGTGCCAGTCTTGCCCTCGTCAGCATGATTGCAGGGATTGTCGTCTTTGAGAGAAGTCAGGACAAATTTATTCTTTATATCTAGGGGAATTCGCATGAATTCGGTCAAAATCGAGATTGATCGCTTGTCTATGAAGTTCAGGGTCTTCTCTGAGAAGGTGGGAAGTCTCAAAGAATATTTACTTAGGGCAATGAAACGGAATCTTCGCTATTCCGAGTTTTATGCGCTCAGATCGATAAGCTTTGTGGTACACAGCGGAGATCGGGTCGGGATTATCGGGAAAAACGGTGCCGGCAAGAGTACGCTTCTCAAAATTATTGCGGGTGTGCTGAAGCCCACCGAGGGAACGGTAACTGTCCACGGCCGTGTCGCCCCCCTGTTGGAGCTAGGGGCTGGTTTTGATGCGGAATTGACAGGTGCGGAGAACATTTATCTCAATGGCGCTCTCCTGGGCAAATCGAAGCAGTTTCTGGATGCCAAGTTTCAGGAGATTGTGAAATTCTCGGAATTAGGAAACTTCATACACGTTCCGGTCAAAAATTACTCGTCAGGGATGCGGGCACGGCTTGGGTTTTCCATCGCCACCCAGGTGGATCCCGATATCTTGATCATGGACGAAATTCTGGGAGTAGGTGATGAATCTTTTCGCAAAAAAAGTTCGGCCAAAATGATGGAATTGATAGAAGGCGGGAAAACGGTTCTTCTGGTTTCGCACCAGCTGGGATTGATAAAAAGCCTGACGAATAAAGCTTTGTGGCTTCACCGAGGAGAAATTAAAGCGTTCGGGCCCACCGAGGAAGTTTGCGGTCTTTATGAAGAATTTTTGAAGAACAAATAGTTAATCCATCGAAATACCGGAGGCGAGTGGCAGCATTGAAGATGGTCGTTGTTGTGCTTGGGATGCACAGATCGGGAACAAGCGCCATTGCCAAGGGCATTGTTGAATTGGGGGCTTTCCCGGGAAACCACCTCATGGGAGCGAGGGAGGACAATCCGAAGGGGTTCTGGGAGGATGAAAGAATCGTTGCCCTGAACGACGAGATTCTCGGACTGTTCGATTTAAAATGGGATTCCATCGACAACCCGGTTGTGAACCGTTTCAACAAGCTATTGCCCCTTTTTGAAAAAAACTATCTGCCAAGGGCTATGGAGCTTGTGGAAGATCTATTTCGGGTCTCGGATATGGTGATGATCAAGGATCCGAGAATGTGTGTTCTTTTGCCTTTTTGGCAAAAGGTGTTCAACATCATTGGCGCCGATGTTAAATATATTTTGGCCTTGCGGGATCCCTTGGAATCGGCTCAATCTTTGGAGAAACGTAACAAGATGGATATTAAATATGGATTAAATCTATGGCTATATTACAATTCTATGGTTTTCCAGAATATCAAGTCGGACTTTCTCGTCTGCTCGATACAGTCCCTAATTGAAGACCCGATGAATGAATTGAAGCGCATAGGGCACTTCATAGGTTCCCCCGTGGATGAACAGTTGCTTCAGGAATATTGCAATAACTTCCTTGACGCTGCCTTGTTGCATCATAAGGCAAGGGTACTTGATACAGGAAATCAGTATGGCGATCTCCGTGTTTTCAGAGCATTGCTTAAAAAATTGACCGAATGGTCCTACAGCGGCAAACGTTCTTACGAAGAAGCGAACGCATTGTATGCACACTACCGAAATGAAATCATCACATACCTGGGATGGGGATCGGAATTAAGCTTAAACGACTATTTGACGATTACGGTCGCCGACCAAGAAGGTTCGACCGTCACCCGTTCCTACCCGCATAACCCAAAAGAAGAAATAAACGTCGTTAATTTCTCCTTGGAAGAGGGGAAATCCATAAAGGAATTGTATCTGATTCCCAGCAAGTATGCATGCACATTAAAAGTTCATTATATTCGTTTTACCAACAAAAAGGAGATAAAAGGGTATACCTCTTTAGCGGGTGATTTCAGCTGTAACGCCAACAATGTGTATATTTTTGAATCGGAAAATTCAACATTGAATGTCGGGCTTCCGAAAGGCGAATTCAGCAGTGTGATTATCGGTTACGAGGTACATTTGCTGGAAAGGTATACTTACTATTACTTAAATAATAATAAGATCGTGAATTTGCTAAGGCAGCAAGAACAAATTGAGGAATTGAATCGGGAATTGCAGGAAATTCAGGGCAAGGTTGAATTACTATCCCGCGAATTGGCCGCGAAGGAGGAAGAAATCCACAAGCTTGCCGAAGAACGCGAATGGATGAAAGAAAATCTAGCCGAAAAAAAAGAAGAAATCGAAAAGCTCACCGAAGAACGCGAATGGATGAAAATAAATATAGCCGAAAAAAATGAAGAAATTGAAAAGCTGAGCCGTTGGGGAAGCAGCCTGGATCAAGAGCTTCAGGCCATATACCGGAGCAACGGATGGAAGCTCCTTTTAATATTGTACAAAATAAGGAACGGTCTTTTCCCCGAAGGATCGAAAAGAAGATTGTTCTTCTCGCTTGCGGTTTATTTCCTGTTCAGGCCAAAACAATTTTTTAGATCACTCAGCGTCGGAAACGTCAAGCTGTTCATCAACAAGATGAAGACCGATCCGCCGGAAGTCGTCATGCACAAGGTGAAACAAAAATCGAGTGTTTATGCGGGTGCCGACGAGGTTTCCGCCGCAATCGAGGTGATGAACGGCACCGGCTGGGAAAACCGCAGGCTAGCCATTCCGGCATTCGATCAAATTGATGTATCCATCATTATACCGGCGTACAATCAGTTTGAGTACAATATGAATTGCATTCAGGCCATTATTAAAAATACAAAACACGTTCGTTACGAAATTATTTTGGTCGATGACGTATCCACGGACGAAACCGCCGAAATAGAGCACAAAGTTGACAATTTAAGGGTGTTGAGGAATCGGGAAAACCAAGGTTTCCTGATCAATTGCAATAACGGCGCCAAGCTTGCGAAAGGGAAATATTTGTTGTTCCTGAACAATGATACGCAGGTGCAGAACAACTGGCTGGAACCGTTGGTTCGGCTGATCGAATCGGACGACCGCATCGGCATGGTCGGTTCAAAGCTGGTATACCCGGACGGCCGGCTTCAGGAAGCGGGCGGTATCATATGGAAGGATGCCAGCGGCTGGAACTATGGCCGTTTGGACCATCCGGAAAAACCCGATTTTAATTATGTAAAGGAAGTCGACTATATTTCCGGGGCCTGCATCATGATCCGGGCGGATCTGTGGAAGGAAATCGGCGGGTTTGATTCAAGATACGCTCCCGCCTATTATGAAGATGCTGATTTGGCCTTCGAGGTGCGACGCAGAGGGTACAAAGTCATGTATCAGCCCCAATCCGTCGTCGTTCACTTCGAAGGGATATCCAACGGGACCGATCTCGGAACGGGGATAAAAAGTTACCAGGTCAAAAACAGAGAAAAATTTTTGGAAAAATGGTCGGACGTCTTGGCAGCCTACCATTTCCCCAATGCCGAACATGTATTCTGGGCGAGAGATCGAAGCAGAGTTCGCAAAACCATTCTTGTCATTGATCACCACGTTCCCCATTACGATCAGGATGCGGGGAGCAGATTTACCTTCCATTACCTGAAATTGTTTGTTGAAATGGGGTTTCATGTCGTTTTTATAGGCGATAATTTCTATAAGCATGAGCCGTACACCACCACTTTGGAACAATTAGGCATTCAAGTATTGTACGGAAACTGGTATGCCGGCAGAATCAAGGCGTGGCTTCAGGAAAACGGCAGTTACATCGATTATGTCTATTTGAACAGGCCTCATATTTCTGTGAAATATATCGATTTGGTGAAGAAACTTACCAAGGCAAAAATTGTTTACTTCGGCCATGACCTTCATTATTTGAGAGAATTAAGAAATTACGAGGTTGAAGGCAAAAAGGAACTGCTGGAGTCTTCGAATTATTGGAAGAAAATCGAGTTCAAGTTGTTTGAGGAGGCGGATGTGATTCACACGGTCAGTTCTTACGAGAAGGAAATCATCGAGAAGGAATTCCCCGGCAAGGTTGTCAGGCACATTCCGCTGTATATATATGAGCGGAATTTTAACGAGGATAAAGAATTCGATTTTGACAAGCGGAAAGGCTTGCTGTTTGTCGGCGGGTTCAACCATAAGCCCAATGTCGACGGGGTTCTTTGGTTTGCGCGGCATGTGTTTCCGGAAATCGTATCGCAACAACCTGACATTACCTTCACCATTGTCGGTTCCAATCCGCCGGAGCAGATCCAAAAGCTCCATTCGGAGCGAATCAGGGTGACCGGTTACGTAACGGATGAGGAACTGATTCAATTTTACAACAACAGCAGGATGGTCGTGGTTCCACTGCGATTCGGCGCGGGGGTAAAAGGAAAAGTTGTCGAAGCGATGTATCACCAGGTGCCTGTTGTAACAACTTCGATCGGCGCGGAAGGTTTGGTCGATATCGAACAATACGTACGCATTGCGGATCAAGAACAAGACTTCGGGACGAAGGTACTTGAGCTTTATAACGATAAGGAGCAATGGGAACATCTCGCCCGCAAGTCCAGGGAATATATTATTAGCCATTTCTCCAAAGAGGCTGCAAGAGAAGTAATCGAAAAGGATTTGAGACCGATGGATGTTTCGCAGGTTGCACATCTGGTGATGAGCAGGTGATTTGTCCATGAAATTGATTCTGCACATCGGCATGCATAAAACGGGGACTACATCGATTCAAGAGACGTTGGGAAAGTCAAGGGAGTATTTGCGAAGAAATAACATTTGGTACCCATCCATGGACGAAGTAAACCATACGGTAAATTTTACTCCCATATTTTCAAACGATCCTTTGAAAGACATTACCTTTAAAATGAAAGAAATCACGACTTTGGAACAAGCAAGAAAAGAGCAGGATGCCTTAAAGCGGTTGTGGATTGAGGAGTTTCGAAAGGTTTCTTGCGATACGGTCATCATGTCCGCGGAAGGATGTTCGATGCTGTTTGAACCGCGGGTGCGGGAAATGAAAGCATTTCTGGATCAATTTTTCGATGATTATCTCATTCTCATGTATGTGCGCGAACCGCTCTCCTTTTATGTGAGCTCCTTCCAGCAAATGCTGAAGCACTCGGATCTTTCCTTTGAAAACCTTTCCTTTCGTAAACCGAATCAATTGTACACAAGGAGACTTCCTCCATATCTCAACGTATTCGGCCGGGATAAAGTAGTTGTCAGACCTTTTAACCAAGCATCCTTCAAAAACGGTGATTTGATTGACGATTTCTTCGACAGCATTGGATTGCACATCGATACGTCTCAATTACAGAAAATCAAAGCGAACGAATCCCTTGGCTACAACACGACAGTATTGTTATCCGAGTTGAATAAACGATATCCCGGCTTTGTCGACGGCAGATACAATCCTAAACGGGGGCTGTCGAAAGACGTAGGAAAAATTATCGAGATTTTCAGCAGGGTCGACAACAAAACATTGCAGCTGGATTTCCATTTTTCCAAAGAAGACGCGGAGTACATCAACAACGAAATCGAATACGTCAATCAATTTTTGAGTGAATCGGACCGCTTTGAAAAAGTGCAGGCGAGCAAAACACCGAATCGGTTTCCGACCATTAAAGATCTTGACGACGACTATCTCATTGACTTGATCAACGAGTACAACAAGGAAATCGAAACCTTGTTGAGATGTAATATCGGCTACGCCTTGAACGAGGTGGCCAAAAAAAAATGGTTCTTAAAATTTTGGCGTAAAAAATAAAAATCCCATATTGAAGATGAGCAGCATTTTAATGGTTCGTGGTGACCTGCATGGATATGTATTTAACCCAGAGAATGACAGGGCGAAACAACAATTATGATTTTTTCCGTTTTCTCACGACTACATTGGTTATTTAACTACCATGCCTATCCCTTGGGCGTTGGTGTCAAATACGGTGATTTGATTTACGATATTGACTAAAGGCATTCGGAACGCAGGTGTGATGGCTGTAGCAATCTTCTTTTTTATCAGCGGTTTTTGCTTCTTTTATACAGGTGACCAGAGACACTCAGATCAGCTGGCCTGTTTTTTGCATCGCATTTACCATCGGAATTATCGGTTTCTAGCAGTAACATGCCAGCCTGCGAAAATTACGTTTCCATATAAAAAGAGCGAGTCGATTTTTTAAGTCGGGGGGAGGGTTGCCCCAATCGAAACAGAACCATCGTTGGATTTCAGGAAGCGCAGGTATGGAAATGGCCGTAAAAGCCGAAAGTAAACGTTTTGGTAATCAGTGGGTTTGTGTAGAAATCCTATGTCAAAGTGCAGACGATTGAAGTGCATGAACGGCAATACGATCCGTTTAGGGGCAGTTGAACCTGGCAAAATCTTTAATATCAGCGCGCCCATTTCAAGTGCGTCGAAAAACAGCACGGCAAAAATCGATTTTATATTTAACGATATCCACAAGCCGCAATAAACGAGCGGGACCAGCGGTTAATGAAGGAGGCCTTATTTGACTTTTCTAAGCCATATAGATCCGCCAGAGTTGTTGGCAGTTAAGGGAAGCTTTCGTAACATGGTTTCGAAGTGAAAATTGAAAATATAATTGTTCCAGTACACAATTTCAAAGGAATCGTTATGTTGTAAAAAGGCTCTTAATAAATAAGCTTCATTCCAACACCTTCCTTCCATGTACCAGGACTTGGGATATTCAAAAGGATAAAAGATGTCGTGAAAATGGACGTAAACTCCCTGGTTTAATTGAGGCAGCACTTGAAAGATTAAGAAGTTAACATCACTCCCAAATTTTGAAACATGAGAGCTGTCGATAAAAAGGATATCGTTGCTTTTTAGTTGCATGAAATGCTCTGCATCCATATTCTGGACTTGTTGTTGAATCAATTTAATGGTGTCTTTTTGGGTTATCAGCGACAGAAGCCTGTCAGGGTATGGCTCAATAAACTTAAATTCTATCGAGCCATTGAAAAATAAATCATTTGTGTCCAGCATGACCGCGGAAGAAAAACCGGAACCTACTTCAATGATTCTATTTGGTTTTAGATGGCGGATGAAAGAATACAGGATGATGGCATCACCGTAGGAATAAAAGTCGTTTTTGTAGTAATACCTTAATTCCTTGGTTTTCTCATCGTGAAAAGGTAAATCGTTGTAATAGGACTGAAATTGCTCCAACAATTGAAGTTGCGTGTCAACGTTTAAATTAATACCATATAAGTCCTGTTTGGCATTGGCGAAAAATTCTCCCCCGTGTGAAATGACATCATCGTAGGATGGGAGAGGGGAATAAAAATGACCAGGCGGAGCCCACGTGATAAAAGGAGTGTTCGTGCTGTTCACTTGCATCAAATTTTTGCGTTTTCTCAAGTAGTTTAACAACAAAACTCCCAGTTTCATCGGGATGCAATCGCACACCTCTTTATTTTAATAATGTAGCTATATTATACACAAAACCTGACTGAAGCCAATTGTTGATAAAGAAGATCTTCTTTTTTGTTGATCAGCAAATCGAGCCGTAGAAGAACCTACTTCCATGATTTTATTCGGTTTGAGATGCCAGATGAAAGAATACAGAAAAATGGAATCCCCGCAAGTAATATTGCAATCGAACGGTTATCTCGTCCTAAAAGGACAATTCGCTGTAATAGGCTTGAAATTGCTCCAACAATTGAAATTGCGCGGCGGTATTTAAATTAATGCCGTAAATATCCATTCGGGCATTATTTAAAGAATGAATTTGGAATTATCATCGGTGTTCCTTCGTGCACTTCTTTTGCTTAAAAAAAGACTATATTATACACGAAAACCGCTGGTTTTCCTTTCTGGATCAAGAAATTTGGGGTGAATTCTTATGTTTTCATTATTTGGAAAAAATGTTTTTCAATCACGGGAAGTTTCGTCGTCGAATACACCGAATAAAGAAATCATAATTCATCCCGGCTTTATAAAACAGGAACCAGCAGTATTCAGCAAACCTGTTTTGCTAACAGGGAACTCTTGATTCGCCAGCGTGTTTTATATCCCGGTTGCTGGATGGCAAATCATTCGATGCCCCTGTATAGTGCTTTTTGCAATGATCCGGAAAAATACCAGATGAACATTCGCACAGGGTTAAGTCCAGAAGAAATCCGGGAACGAGACCGCAAATTTTTAAAGATCTGGAAGCGGAAGTCGAAAAACATGATTGGGACAAACTTGTTCTTTCCGGTGAAGCTGTAATGCAACTTCCGAAAGAAAATTTGTACAAACTAAAGGAATATTTGGAAAAAATTATTGGCAAAGATGTTCGATTCCGTATCATATTCTTTGTCCGTCATCCCATTTCATGGGGGGCTAGCGCCGTCCAACAGCGAGTTAAAAGGTGGAACGCCGCTGGATATAGCGAATGAAGATTTACTTAGGGCTGTTAAGAATAAGAATATGTATAGACCCCACTTGTTCAAGTATTTGGAAAAGAACAAGTTGCTGTAATTTCGTTTGAAGCGGCCAGCACCCTTTCGGATTGATCGGGCAATTTTTATCCCTAGTGGGAATTTCCAAAGAAGCCCTTGAAAAAATTAAAGAAATCAAAACCAACGAAAGAGTTTCTGCCGCAGCCATAGAGATCATGGACTTTATCAATCGGAAAAAACCATTGGTGGTGGACGGGAAACTGAATCCTGAGCGAAAAGTAATTGATTTCAAACCCCTTTATCAAATTCGGGGACCCAAATTCAGCCTTTCACCCGAAGTAGAACGAAAAGCTTGGGAAACCAGCCAAAAAAACGTCATGTGGTTGAAAGACAACTACGGAATCAATTATTCCAATCCGCCCGTGGAAAAACCAATTGATCAAAAGGTTTTTTCGGAAGAAACAATTGAAGATATTCTTGCCATTTATAAAAACTTGCCTGATGTTATGAAAGAAATGCTATTCGAATACCTCACCGAAAAATTGGCCGGGAGCTTGAGATGACACTGGAAGCGGTATTTGCACTCATCCTCGTCCTCCTGATGGTTGTTTGTCTCGTGTTGGAACTGGCCAGGCCGGAGTATATCATCCTCTTTGTGCTATCTCTTTTCATTCTGACAGGCGTCATCACCCCGTCGGAAGCCCTGAAGGGGTTTTCCAACCAGGAACTGATGACCATTGCGCTGCTCTTCGTGGTGGCGGGAGCCATGCAGCAGAGCGGATTGCTTCACACGGCCGTCAAGAAAATGCTGGGCAACGGCCGGCAGCCGAGATGGGCTATTGTCCGCATAATGGGGATGGTCTCGGCGTTTTCCGCTTTCATCAACAATACGCCCATCGTGGTGATGCTTCTCTCGGAGATCAAGAGATGGTGCCGGTCGAACGGCGTTTCGCCGTCGAAGTTTCTTATCCCTTTGTCCTACGCGGCGGTGTTCGGCGGGACGCTCACGTTGATCGGAACGTCCACCAATCTGGTGGTGCAAGGGTTGCTTGTGGAAAGCGGACATCCCGGCATGACGATGTTCCAGATCGGGATGCTGGGTCTGCCCGCGGCGGTGCTCGGCATCCTGTACATGGCCACCATCGGCTACCGTTTGCTGCCTTCCCGACCCGAAGTGGAGGATGCGTTGGCCTCCAGCAGCCGTGAATACCTGATCTCGGTCCGGGTGGCCGACCATTGTCCGATCATTGGCAAAACAGTCGAAGAGGCAGGCTTGCGGAGCCTGACCGGACTGTATTTGTTTGAGATCGTCCGCGACGGGGAGATCATCACGCCGGTGTCCGCCGGCGATAAAATCCGCGCTGGAGACAGGTTGATCTTTACAGGAATTGTGTCGACCATTGCCGAATTACAAGCCATCAAGGGTTTGGAGATTGAGACGGACAATCCCGTCGAGCTGTATGATTTGCAGAACGGGAATGCGCAACTGGTGGAAGCCGTCATCTCGTCCCATTCCTCTCTGCTGAACAAAACCGTGAAGCAGGTGCAGTTTCGCAGCCGCTACGACGCGGCGGTGGTGGCGGTCTACAGGGATAGGGAGCAAATTAGGCGCAAGATCGGCGACATCGTCCTCAGGCCGGGCGACACGATTTTGCTGCTCACTGGGAAGGAATTCGAGAAGAGGTCTGGTTCCAACCGGGATTTCTATGTCATATCAAACGGGGAAAAGCACCGTTTGTTCGACAGGAGCAAGACGTTTCTGGTGGTGCCGTGCCTGCTGGCGGTTGTCCTGCTTCCCGCCCTTCAGATCATGCCCACGATGAAGGCGGCCCTCTTGGCCGTCCTGGTTCTGACTCTTGGACAAGCCGTCAAAATTCAGGAAGTCGCCAGCTTCATCCCTTTTCGGATCCTGTTGCTCATCGCGGGGGCTTTCGGCATTGGGGCGGCGCTGGACGAAACGGGTGTGGACGACGCCCTGGCCGGCATGATCGTGGAAATGGCGCCGGGTCTTGACAAAATCGTTTTAGTTCTGTTGATTTACCTGATCACGAATCTGCTGACCGAACTCATTACCAACAGCGCCGCTGCGGCGATTATGTTTCCGATCGCGCTGTCCCTGGCGCAGCAGACGGGGACGGATCCGATAGCTTTCATCCTGCCGCTGACGCTGGCCGCATCGGCTGGTTTTGCCTCACCCATCGGCTATCAGACCCACCTCCTGGTTTACGGCCCGGGCGGGTACCGGTTCGGCGATTTCGTCAAAGTGGGGTTGCCTCTGAATCTGCTGTTCATGCTGACCACGGTTATACTCGTCCGGGTATACGGGTTGGTCTAAAATATAGATTTAAGAAAGGATTCTGATGATGAACAACAAACCCGCAAACATTGTATGGCAACCGACAAAAGTCACCAAAGAAGATCGGAGGCGGCTGAACGGGCACGGCAGCTGCGTGCTTTGGTTCACGGGCCTGTCCGGATCAGGCAAGTCGACCCTCGCCACAGAAGTGGAGAAAGAACTGTACCAAAGAGGCGTTCGCACTTACGTGCTGGACGGGGACAACATTCGGCACGGGCTGAACCGGGATCTGGGCTTCGGCAAGGACGACCGCAAGGAAAACATCCGCCGGATCGGCGAAGTGGCCAAGCTGTTCGTGGATGCCGGGATCGTCACCCTTACGGCGTTCATCTCGCCGTACAGGGAAGACCGGGACATGGTGCGGGCATTGTTTGGACAGGGCGAATTCATCGAAATCTACGTCAAATGCAGCTTGGAGGAATGCGAACGAAGGGATCCGAAAGGGCTGTATCAAAAAGCTCGTCGGGGGGAAATCAGGGATTTCACCGGAATTTCCGCTCCATACGAGGAACCCGTCAGTCCCGAAATGGTGGTGGAAACCGAGCGGGAGACGGTAAAAGAATCGGTGGACAAAGTTCTGGATTTCCTGTCCTCAAGAGGTCTGTTGTAAAGGAGCGGTTCCATGAAAGGCATCATTCTTGCCGGCGGGACGGGGTCGCGCCTCTATCCGCTGACGAAGGTGACGAACAAGCACCTTCTACCCGTCGGAAGATATCCCATGATCTATCACGCTATTGCCAAGCTGAAGGAAGCGGGGATCACGGAGCAGCTGGTCGTGACCGGCCGGGAGCACATGGGCGATGTGGTGAACCTTCTCGGCAGCGGCCGGAAACTCGGGGTTTCGTTTACGTACAAGGTGCAGGACGAGGCCGGCGGGATTGCACAGGCGCTGGGGTTGGCGGAACAATTCGTCGGCGGCGACAAGATGGTGGTCGTTCTGGGGGACAACGTGTTTTCCGCCAGCATCCGGCCGTTCGTGGAACGTTTTCGGCAGGTGGAACGGGGGGCGATGATTCTCCTGCACGAAGTGCCGGACCCGCAGCGGTTCGGCGTGGCGGAGCTGACGGAAGACGGAAAAAGGATCGCCTCCATAGAAGAAAAGCCGCGCCAACCCAAGAGCCGATACGCGGTAACCGGCATATACATGTACGACGCTCGCGTTTTTGAGATCATCCGCGGCTTGAAGCCTTCCGCGCGGGGCGAGCTGGAGATCACCGACGTGAACAACGCTTATATCGCGTCGGGGGAGCTCATGTACGACATCTTGCCCGGCTGGTGGAGCGACGCGGGGACGCACGCCTCGTATCTGCGGGCCAACGAGTTGGCCAAAGACATCGTGCTGGGCGGGGAATTTGAAGGTTGAGGTGTGGCGGAGTTGAAACTTCATCCATGCAAGCTGCCGGGGATCAAGCTGATCGAACCCGACGTGTTCGAGGATCGCCGCGGCTTTTTCATGGAGTCGTATAATGAAGTGAAGTTCGCGGAACTGGGCGTCCATTGCCGCTTCGTGCAGGATAACCATTCGCTTTCGGTAGAGCGCGGTGTGTTGCGGGGACTGCACTATCAGCTGAAGCCGCGGGCGCAGGCGAAGCTGGTGCGGGTGATCCGCGGCGCCGTTTACGACGTGGTGGTGGATATCCGGCGCGGTTCGCCGACGTTCGGACAGTGGGAAGGGTTCGTGCTGTCGGCGGAAAACAAGCTGCAACTCTTTGTGCCCCGGGGGTTCGCGCACGGTTTTTGCACGTTGGAACCGAACACCGAGGTGCTTTACAAGGTGGACGACCTGTATGCGCGGGACCTGGAGCGGGGCATCGCCTGGAACGATCCGGCGCTCGGCATTCCATGGCCGATCGAAAATCCGATTTTGTCGGACAAGGATGCGCGGCATCCGCCCTTGGCCGATGCGGAATTCAACTTCATTTACGGGGAGGACGGCCCATGAAACTGCTGGTGACGGGCGGCGCCGGCTTCATCGGGAGCAATTTCGTGCATTACATGCTGCGCGAGTATGCTGATGTGGAAATCGTCAACGTCGACCTGCTCACCTATGCGGGGAATCCGGACAACCTTCGTGCGATGGCGGGGAATGCGCGGCACCGCTTTGTGCGGGCGGACGTGGCCGACCGGGAGGCGATGGAACCGCTGTTCGCGGAAGGGATCGACGCCGTGGTGCATTTTGCGGCGGAGTCCCACGTGGACCGCAGCATCGCGGATCCGGCGGTGTTCGTCCGGACGAACGTGCTGGGTACGCAGACCCTGCTCGATTTGGCGTTGAAATACAAGGTGAGCCGTTTTTTGCAGATTTCAACGGATGAAGTGTATGGTTCGCTGGGGGAAACGGGACGGTTCACCGAGGCGTCGCCGCTGGCCCCGAACAGCCCGTATTCCGCCAGCAAGGCGGGGGCGGATCTCCTGGTTCGGGCGTATCATGAAACCTACGGCCTGGACGTCGTCATCACGCGCTGTTCCAACAATTACGGCCCCTACCAGTTTCCGGAGAAGCTTATTCCACTCATGATCATGAACGCGTTGCAGGATCAGCCGCTTCCCGTATACGGCGACGGGCTGCACGTGCGCGACTGGCTGCATGTGGAGGACCATTGCCGGGCCGTCGACCTCGTGCTCCGCAAGGGGACGGCGGGAGAGGTGTACAACGTCGGCGGCAACAACGAGCGGACGAACCTGGAAGTCGTGCGGACGATTTTGCGGGAACTGGGCAAGCCGGAAACGCTGATCGCCTTCGTGCCGGATCGCCCGGGCCACGACCGGCGGTACGCCATTGACGCAAGCAAGATTCGCAATGAGCTGGGGTGGACGCCCCAATACGAATTCGCAGCGGGCATCCGGGATACGATCCGCTGGTACGTGGTGAACCGGGAGTGGCTGGACAGGGTGAAGTCGGGCGCGTACCGGGAGTCGCTGCCGAAATAAAAACAACTGGTTTGCCGAAAGGCTGATAACAACGATGGGGAGGCAGAGCGGTATGCGCGTGCTGGTGACGGGCGCCGGCGGACAGCTCGGCCGGGAACTTTGTGGATTGTACGGAGTTTCGGCGGAAGTGATCGGGCTTGACCGGCGCGGGCTGGATGTGACCGATCTGGCACAGTGCCGGGAAGCCATCGCCGCCTGGCGTCCCGACGCGGTAATTCACGCCGCGGCCTACACCGCCGTCGACCGGGCGGAGGAAGACCCGGATGAAGCGTTTCGCGTCAACGCCGCGGGAACTCGCAACATGGCCCTTGCTGCCCGGGAGGGACGGGCGAAATTTTGCTACATCAGCACCGATTATGTGTTCGACGGCCGGGCGTCGGCGCCCTACAACGAGTATGACACGCCGAATCCCTTGAATGTGTACGGCAAGTCGAAACTGGCGGGGGAACGGCTGGCGCAGTCGCTGTCGGACCGATGGTTCATCGTTCGCACGTCCTGGGTGTACGGGGCGTACGGCGCCAATTTTGTGAAAACGATGCTTCGGCTCGGCGCGGAGCGGGAACGGGTGCAGGTCGTCGCCGACCAGACGGGATCTCCCACGTGGACGAAGGATCTGGCGGTTTTCCTGCTTGCGCTGGTTTCCACGGAAGCCTACGGCATTTACCATGCTACGAACGCGGGGCATTGCTCCTGGTACGAATTCGCCAAGGCGATTTTTGAGGAAAAAGGGTTGCGGACCGAAGTGGTTCCCTGCACGACCGAAGAGTTTCCGCGTCCCGCGCGGAGACCCGCGTATTCCGTATTGGACGGGGCGGCCTCCCGCTACCATGGTTTGCCGGCGATGCGCCATTGGCGGGAAGCCTTGCGGGAATTTTTGCTGGGTTGGCGCGAGTGACGGCGGCTGGATGGACACCGGACAAGTTGACGGATCGGGGTGGACAGGTATCGGACACGCACGAAAAGGGCGCCGAGAGAAATTCATACAGAAACCGTTACCTTGCGATACTGATAATGGAGCTTTCGATCCGATCTGGTGGCTCTTGTTGCCCGCGCCGCCGGCCCCGGGGAGGTGAACGCGGTGGACAGGCCTGTTCGCGTCTCCGTCATCATTCCCACCCTGAACGCGGCCGCGTGGCTGCCGGAGCTGCTGGCGAGGCTCAAATTGCAATCGCTCCCGCCGGCGGAAATCATCGTGGTGGATTCGTCTTCGACAGACGAAACGGCAAAACTGGCGGCGGCGCGGGGCGCACGGGTGATTACCGTCGCACGGGAAAATTTCGACCACGGGGGCACGCGAAATCTTGCGGCCCGCCGGGCGATCGGGGACGTTTTGGTGTTTCTCACGCAGGATGCGCTGCCGGTGGATCATGATTTTCTTGCGGCTTTGATCCGTCCCCTTGGGGAACCGGGCGTGGCGGCCGTCTGCGGAAGGCAGGTGCCCCGGCCTGACGCCGACATTCTGGACCGGACGGCGAGGGAGTTTAATTACCCGCCGGAACCGTCGCGAAAAACGCTGGCCGATGTGTACAGATACGGGATCAAGACGTTTTTTTTCAGCAATGTGTGTTCGGCGGTGCAACGCAAGGCGTTTGAGAAAGTGGGCGGTTTTCCCGAACCGGCCGTGCTGAACGAGGACATGGTTCTGGCCGCCCGCCTGGTGCAGGCCGGATTTGCGGTGGCGTACGAGCCTGGTGCGCGGGTTTGGCATTCCCACCGGTATTCGGCGGGGCGGCAGTTTCGGCGATATTTCGACATCGGCGTTTCCATGCGCATGAACGCATGGCTTTTGGATTACGCACGGGCGGAAAGCGAAGGCGTCAGGCTGCTTCGCCACCAGCTGCGGACGCTTGCCCGCGAGCGCCGGTGGGGGACGGTGCCTCGCCTCATGCTGGAGACGGCGGCCAAATACCTCGGATATCGGCTCGGCCTCGCTTACCGGAAATTGCCGCTTTCCCTCTGCCGGAAATTCAGCATGCACCGATATTTTTGGGAGCGGGGCAAGCCGCCGTTGTATGGCTGCACCCGTATCGAGACGGGAAATTAACGGCGGTGGTGCGGGTCACAATGGTTCATTTGCAACATTTTGCCCGGCATCCCAGCATGTTATGCGCCTGCCGCCCGGGTTCCCTGCGCACACTAAGCCCGGATCCCTCATAAGGGACCGGGGAGGTGCGAACGGGATGGCACGCGGAAGAAACGGCCGAAATCCGCTGGTGCCGGAATGCAAGCCCGCGCTTGCGCGGATGAAGTATGAAATCGCCGCGGAACTGGGGCTGACCGGAATGCTGGCGGCGGCGGGAAATGCGGCGGATGCGGAGTTTTCCGCCGAACTGGGCGAGGCGATGGCCGCCGGGCGATCGACCGGGCGCCCCTACCTGGGACATATTACCACCCGGGAAGCGGGGCTCATGGGCGGCAACATCACGCGCAGGCTGATCGCCCAAAGCGAAAACGGCTTTGTGTAAAATTCATGCTGTCAGCCAGGGGGTCCCGACGGCAACCTGCGTGCCGGCGGGACCCGAAATGTAATATGCGCATATAGTGAACATGAATCCGCACCCGAAGCCGGCAACCGGAAGAGCGTTCCGAAACCCGAAAAACGCTGCGGATCCTTGGCGAATTCGCATTGACAGGGATCGACACTTTCGCTATCATTCATATGAGGTCCGAGCTTCACAACCTTTTCCGGGCGGAAAAGGTTCATTTTTTGTGTCGGGAGGGGAAGCCCGTGGGCGCGAGGGGGAAACATTTGTTCACCTCCGAGTCGGTGACCGAAGGTCACCCGGACAAAATTTGCGATCAGATTTCCGACGCGGTATTGGATGCCTTTCTGGCTGCCGATCCTTATGCACGCGTCGCTTGCGAGGTGGCCGTAACCACCGGTCTTGTGGTCATCATCGGCGAGATTTCCAGCAAGGCCGACAACATCAACATTCCGGCCATCGCCCGCCAGACGATTCGCGAAATCGGCTATACGCGGGCCAAATTCGGCTTTGACGCCGACACCTGTGCGGTGATCACCTCGCTGAACGAGCAATCCCCCGACATCGCGCAAGGGGTCAACGCCGCACTGGAAAGCCGGGACGGACAGGATGTTTCCCGCGAGACCGAAAACATCGGCGCCGGCGACCAGGGGCTCATGTTCGGTTTCGCCACCAACGAAACGCCGGAATACATGCCGCTGCCGATTGCCCTGGCGCATCGTCTGTCGCGCCGGCTGTCCGAGGTCCGCAAGAAAGGCACGCTGCCGTATTTGCGGCCGGACGGCAAGACGCAGGTTACCATCGAATATGAAGGCGATCGGCCTGTCCGGGTAGAGACGATCGTCGTTTCCACCCAGCATGCGGAGAACATTCCCCTCGAACAGATCCAACGCGATGTGCGCGAGCATGTCATTCGGCCGGTGGTGCCGGAAGAGTGGCTGGACGGGGATACAAAATATTTCATCAATCCGACGGGGCGCTTCGTCATCGGCGGACCTCAGGGCGACGCCGGGCTGACCGGCCGCAAGATCATCGTCGACACCTACGGCGGATACGCGCGGCACGGCGGAGGCGCATTCTCCGGCAAGGATCCGACCAAGGTGGACCGTTCCGCCGCTTACGCCGCCCGTTACGTGGCGAAGAACATCGTCGCCGCAGGCCTGGCCGACCGGTGCGAAATCCAGCTGGCCTACGCCATCGGCGTGGCCAATCCCGTGTCGATCAGCGTTGACACCTATGGAACGGGAAAAGTCAGTGAAGAGAAACTGGTACAGCTGATCCGCGAGCATTTCGACCTGCGCCCGGCGGGCATCATCCGGATGCTCGATCTGCGCCGGCCCATCTATCGCCAGACGGCGGCTTACGGCCATTTCGGGCGCAACGATCTCGATTTGCCCTGGGAGCGACTGGACAAGGCCGAATTGCTTCGGAAGGCTGCATTGGGCTAAGCATTACAGAGATATTCGACGGGGAAGGCAAAACCCCCGTCGATTTTTTTGCGTTTTTTTAGATGTCCGAAACTGCCGAATACATAAAATTGAATCTTTCGTCCCCTAAAAATGCCAACCCCGAAGTCCGAAATAAGAAATACCAGTATGTGCGTTTTCGGAGGTCTGGTCATGCGGAGTTTCCGGGTAGTTTCCACCTTGGCATCGTCCAATCCGCGCATTCGGACAATCTCCGCCATGGTGTCTTTTTTGCTGTTTTTTGAGCTGTTGCTTTCGTCTTTTCTGTTTTCGGGATCAGCCCATGCTGCCACCATCACCCATGCGGAACTCAATCCGGCTCCGTCGCCGACTCTGCAGATCGTTCCCCACCGGGATCTCGTTCTCCGGTTCAACGAACCGGTTCTTCGGGGTACCGGGCAAATCAAATTGTGGGAAAGATTGGCCGGAGGAGGACTGGCTTCGCAGCCGGCCGATACCATTGACGTGTCTGACACCGCCCGTGTGCAGATGGAGCAAATCCTGAACAGCGGCACGGTTGTCGGCATGAATGTCATCATTAGGCTCGATCCGTCAAAACTGACGGTGAACAAGGCCTATACGGTGGAAATTCCGTCCGGAGCATTTTACGGAAAGAACAGCAATCTTCCCTATGTCGGCATCACCGGCCCGGACGATTGGTATTTCACGATCAAAAGTTTCAATATTGTTCCCGCATCCCGCGTGCCGGCGAACGAACAGACGTTTGTGGAAGCGGACAATCCCATTTCCCTTGAGTTTTCGTTCGGAGAGACCGTCCAGAAGGGAACGGGGTTTATCCATGTCAGGCGCAAAAACGACGACGTCATCGTCCAGGCGATCAATGTCACATCCAGCGCCGTATCCATCGACAGCGTGAGTAATGTGGTAAGCGTAAGTTTGGCGAAGCTGGCACACGGCACGGAGTATTATGTGACCATCGATCGCGGCGCTTTTGTGGATCAGTTTGGCAATCCGTTTGCAGGCATCTCGGACAAAAACGTCTGGACTTTTGCCACCGAACCGCCCCTGGATACGACAAAGCCCAAGGCCGTCTCCTACACGCCGCCTGTCAATGGGACGCTGGGCAACCTGCAAGGGGCGCTGGCCATCGAATTTGACGAGCCTGTCTTTGCGGCCGGAGGGTTTATCTATATTTACAAAAATACTTCCGGACAGCCGCTGTTTTGCGCCATTCCCGTGCAATCGTCCGCCGTGGTCGTGAACGGGAAAACGGTGCAGATTTCCCCCAGCGGTTACGGATGCGGTGCGTTCGAGAATAACGCCCAATATCTTGTGAAAATCGGCGGAGATGTGTTCAGGGACGCGTCGGGAAATTATTTCGACGGCATTTCCAATTGGACCTTCCGGGTAAGCCAGGATAAGACTGCACCCGCGGTATCTTCCTATTCTCCGGCGCAGGGTTCGACGAATGTGAGCGTCGCGACAAAGACGTTCTCGATCATCTTCAACGAGCCGGTACGGATTGTAAGTATGTCGGACAGCGCCTTCCTGTTCCGTTCGGATAGCCCGACTTCCAGGAGCCCGTTGGCGCTGGCGGTGGATTCCTCCAACAACCGGAAGGTGAATCTCACCTATTCCGGCGCGAATCTGGCGGCCAACACCCAGTATTCCATTACGATTCCGGCAGGGGCGATCCAGGACCTCGCCGGGAATGCGTTCCCCGGCATTCTGGGGCAATATCAATGGACGTTCCGTACCGGAAGCGGAGGAACGGCGCCCGTTCTGGAAAGAGCCGAGATGGACGGATCGTCGGCTATTGTGCTTATATTCAACGTAACGCTGAGCACCGCGCATGTGCCGAATGCGGGAAACTTCTACGTCACGGTGAACGGCGCGTATCGCCAGGTGACCGGCGTGACTGTCAGCCAGAACCGGGTCCGACTGACGCTGGCGAGCGCGGTGTCTTCCGGCCAGACGGTCAGGGTGTCCTACTCGCAGGACCTCTACTCCGAAGATCGGCATCTCCGGAGCGTGGACGGCCAAAAGGTGGCCGCGTTTACCGACCGTGCTGTCAGCGGAGTCGGGCAGTCCGGATCGCTGAGACCCGTGTCCGGAACGGTGTACGGAAACACAATCATTTTGAACTTTAACCGTCCGTTGGCTTCCCTTGCGTCCAACGCATATCTGCAGTTTTCGGTCAAAGTGGGCGACCAGACCGCGGCCGTAACCGGCGCGTCGGCGAGCGGCGACGTTTTGTCGCTGACCATCTACCCGTCCGTTTCGTCCGGCGCCGCCGTGTCCGTGTCCTATACGCCGGGAGCGAACCCGGTACGGGATGAGGACGGCAACTATGTGGCCGCGTTCACCGACTTTTACGTGGCCAATCCGAACGATCTCCAGCCGCCTCAGCTTACCGGCGCGACGGCTTCGGGGACCAAGGTGACGCTCGTTTACAACGAAGGTTTGAACACGGGCATGATTCCGTTGCCCTCCAATTATTCCGTGGTCGCGTCCAACCGGACGATTCCCGTCACGATGGTCACCGTCACCGGTAACAAGGTGGAACTGACACTTTCGTCCTCCTTGACGGCCGGGGAAATCGTCCGGGTGACCTATACGCCCGGAAGTTCGTTTCTGGCCGATTTGTCGGGCAACGCGGCGCCCGCCCTTTCGGGGTATCAAGTGACGGCGGTGGGCGGCAGCACCGCAAAAGCGCAACTTTCCTCCGCCACGGTGAACGGCTCGCAGCTGACGTTAAACTACAGCGCAGCGCTGAATATGGGGGTTGTGCCGCAGACAAGCCAATACACCGTGACGGCGGACAACGCGCTGGTGGCGGTGACGAGCGTAACGGTGTCGGGTTCGCAGGTTGTATTGACGCTGGCCTCGCCGGTCCGCGCAGGCCAGACGGTGCGCGTGTCATATTCCAATTCAGGCCTGTCCTTGCAGGATGCGCAAAACAATGTTCTTGACAGTTTCAGCGGAATCGTTGCGATCAATGCCACTTCCACGGTAAACATCGGCTTGGATTACGCCGCCGCGGACGCACAAAAAGGGCTGGTGCTGAACAACCTTGCCGTCACGACCGGGACGGGGCGGACCATCACCGGTACGTCAGCGATCAAGTACACCGTTGATGAAGCGAAACTGACCGGTGCGTTTAACGCCGTTCGCAGCCAGCCGGGGGGAATTCCGCGGCGGGTGGTGTTCCAGGTGCCTTCGGCGCAGCCCGGCGCCATTGTCGCCCTGCCGGCGAGCGCGTGGCTGAGTGCGGCGAATACGGTCACCAACGGCGCCTTCGTGGTGGAATACGGCGGCCACATGTTTGAACTGCCGCTGAAAGCCATCAGTCCGTCCAAAATTACCGGGGGGATTCCGCCCGGCGCCCAGATCGTCATCAAGATCGAGGCGGTTCCGGCGTCGTCCTTCTCATCGGCTTTGAGCCGTCAGGGGGCGACCTTGGTCGGAAGTCCGGTGGAATTCGGCGTCTATATCGCTTCGGGAGCCGGCGAAACGCAGGTGACCGAATTCGACGCTTATGCGCGTCGCGCCATCGCCGTCGGAAGTTCGACGCAGGTCAGCGCGAATCTGACCGTGGTTCGGTATGATCCGGAAACCGGCGAGCTCGCCCATGTTCCGACCCGGATCGACCGTTCCGGACCGCAGCCGGTGCTGACGTTCATGCGCAAGGGAACGAGCATCTATATGGCGGTGCGGAAGACGTCCGCATCCTTCGCGGATATGGCGCGGCACTGGGCGAAAAGTGACGTGGAGCTGCTGTCCGCCAAATTCATCGTCGATGCGAAGACGGGTCAGAATTTCGCGCCCCAGGAGGCGGTGACCAGGGCGGACTTCGCCAAATTCATCGCGCGCGGCCTCGGGCTGTCCTCGGATCGTGCCGCCGCAGCCCGCTTCCGCGATGTCGGGGTAAACCACGCCTACGCTTCCTACATCGGCGCCGCCAGCAAGGCGGGCATCGTGCAAGGGGATACGGACGGGCGCTTCCGCCCGAACGACCCCATCACCCGGGAGGAAATGGCTGCCATGATGATGCGCGCGATCGCCTACGCCGAGCGGCAGGTGTCGATGGCGACTTCCGCGCTGAACAAATTCGAGGACAGAGGCCGCATCAGCAATTGGGCGGTGTCGTCGGTCGCCGGAGCCGTCAACGCCGGCATCATCAAAGGCGTCACCGAAACCCGGTTCGAGCCGAAAAACAATGCCACGCGGGCCGAAGCGGCGGTCATGATCAAGCGGATGCTCGAATACGTGGGCTTCCTGGAGTCATGAGCGGTGCGGAAGGGAGCCGGATTCTTCACGAAGGCCGTCTCCGAACCGATATATTTTGTGATGATCCAAAGGAATATGACGCGATATTAGAATCTCTGCGTGAAGCATAAAGGAGGAGCCATGGGGAAGATCATGCGCAAACGTTGGACAATCTTGATACTCGCACTGGCAATGGTGATCGGACTCGTGCCGCCCATGCCGGCGCCGGTTCAGGCGGCGCCCGTCATTCAAATTCTGGATCTTAGCGCCACGCCGGATATCAGCACGGTCACCCGCGTAACAACCGGGATGATCAACGTGCGCGTCAACGTCAGCGGCATCGACCCGACGGAATATTCAAATCTGTTCTATGAAGTGACCAACCTGACGACGGGCGGCGCTCCCGTGGTGGACAAAAACAACAAAGCGATGAGTTCAGGGCAAAACGAGGTCACTTTCTTCAACGTGGTGCTCACCGAAGGACTCAACCAGATCGTCGTCAAGTACGGGGATACGAGTTCGGTTTCTTCTGCGCCGGCTTATGTGCTGTATACGCCGATCGCGGTCATCACGGACCTGCGGATCGACGGGGAGCCGTTTGCGGACGGCGGCATCTATCCGAAAGCGCCCAAACAGCGGTTTTTCATCACGGGCAAAGCGCCGAACGCGACGGAAGTGGAGTTTCGCCTGAAGGGCGACCCGCAGCCGCATTTCGCCTTTGTGAGCAACGGCGAGTTTTTCATCATGGTGGAAGACGCCAACCTCACCTCCGGCAGCCAGACGAATTTCAAGATCCGGCCCGGAAACAACGAACTTGAAATTATTGCCCGCAACCCGACCAACACGTATTACGCCAAGCGCTCATTCATTTACGACAACGGATTTCCGTTCGCCTACGACGTGAAGCTGAGCGAAACGACCCTTAATCCAGTCGTCAATCACGACCTGACGTATGCGCCGACGGTCACGACCAAGAGCCTGCGCGTGTCCGGCAAGCTGAAGGTCAATCTCGACCTGTCCCAGCTTCCGGCCACGGTGCCGGCGTATGTCTACGGGGAAATCCGGCCAAGCACGGGGACTTCCACCGATTTCGTGTTCAATCTGACGCCGTCCGCCCCGCTGACGGGGGCTCCCCAGGTTGAATCGAACTACCTCATATACAATTTTCAGTACGATTTCACGATCAACAACAACCGGAATCAATCGATTCTGTTTACGTTCACCGATCCGAACAACAATACCATCCAGAACAGTTTCAACTTCTTCTTCCAGGATCCGAACGGCGCCTACGTGGAACGGGTACACATGGTGCTGCCGGACGACAGCACCGGACCCGAGCTGTCCGAGTCGGGCCTGAACAGCATCACGGAATTGCCGTCCAAGCTGCGGGTGTTCGTCAACGATAAAACGACCGCTGTTGAAGCGTATTTGGGCGAAAACGAAGACATCACGCTGAACGTAACCGGCGTTAACAGCCAGAGCGCCGACATTTCGCTGCCCAGCACAATCCCGGACGGCGTGTACAAGCTGACGGTCAAGCCGAGGAACACGGGCGGCGTGTACACGGAAGGCATCCGCACGTACCAGATTCAGATTCTGAGCGTTCCTTACATCGTCGTGACCAATCTGCCGAACGGCAAGGTCATGCGGAGTCTGAGCGAGTTGGTGTGCGGCGGCACGACCAGCTACTGCATAGAAGGAAGGGTGGTCAACGCATCTTTCAGCGCCGGCGCCCAACTGGATGTATTGCTGGACGGTGCCGTCGCGTCAGGTACCCTCGTTACAAACGGGGCGACTTTCGAATACAGATTTGACCAAACCTTCGCCAATAATCTGCCGGACGGCCGGCACGTCCTGACGCTGAAGCTGTCCGTCGGCGGCCGACTCGTCACGGAAAAAATCATCACGTTCTTCAAGTTCAGCACGGAAACGCCCAGCTTCGGCGACATCTCGCTCTGGTCGATCACCAGCTACAGCACGTCGCTTTTGTCGGACGATTTCCGGCCGGGGCAGTTGCCGGACACCTACGTGACCAACGAATCCTACGTCCGGCTGACCGGCAGCGTGTTCAACGCCGGAGGCGCCTCGCTCAGCATCACGGTGCGCACCCGGGATCAGAGCGGCCAACCCCGCATCGTGACGGACCGTTTCAACAATATCAGCAACCCGTCGGACCGTACCGAAAACGTGGTGCCTGATGACGCGGTGGAAGTTCAGCCTTCGGGCTCCATCGTTCCTGTGGATGTGTTCTGGAAACAGGATGAATTGATCCAGGTCCCGAATCCGGGCGGCGACCCGTACTGGCAATTCGGAACCTATTTCATCCGGCTGCAGCCTCTCGGCGACACGATCATCGAGCTGTCGGCCACCAATGCGACGGGGACCGTGACCAAGACGATCACGATCACCCGCGAACCGCTGCCGTACCGGATCATCGAACCGGCGGGCATGATCAAAAACGCCAACGGCCAGGATCAGGTCAACATCAACAGCAACTTTCTCCGCATCAAACTGGAGGCGGAAGGCGCGGACCGCGTCGAGTTCGGCAGGAATCAGCTGGCGGTGCGTGACCCGAGCGACTCCACCGGCAGGACGTTTATCTATGAAGTGAAAAACCTGAAACGAGGCGCCAACCGTATCCGGTTTTCGGTATATCGGGGCACGCAGAAAGTGGACGGGGAGTTCATCGCGTACAACATTAACACATCCGTGGTCGGAGCCACGTTCAAAACGCCGATTGACTCCAGGATGGAGGCATTCGAGGGTCTGGTGTCGCTTCGCTTCCCGCGGGGCACGCTGCTGAAGCGCAACAACCCGGACGATCCGTCGCCGATCGTGTCTGCGGACCGCGAGATTTTGTTCGGCCTTGCCGGCAACGACGGCCGTGTGGACCGGCAGAAATATACGGCGTACCAGAACGAGGTGGTGCAGGGCAGCTTCATGCTGCAGCCGCCGTCCCGTTATCGGCTGGCCAGCCCGCTCATCTGGATCGACGCGGGCTACATCCGGAACCGGGGACCGAACGATCCCCTGGAAGATTACATGCAGGAAGCGCTGACGGGCAGTGGTCAGGATCCGTACGACAATACCGTGTTCTACCTCCGTTCGGACTCGGAGGCGTTCGTTCCGACCCAACGCGGAACGCTGACGATCAAGTTCGATCCCAGCATTCGCGACAACGCCTGGCGGTACATCTCGGTCTTCATGTTCGACACGTATATGGATTACCGGGGCGTGACGGTTTCCGGATGGCGCAACCTGGGCGGCGTGGTGGACACGAAGAACAACACGATCACCGTCCCGTTTGACAAGTTCGGCTACTATGCGGTCATGTACATGAACAACAGCTTCAACGACGTAATCAATCATTCATGGGCCCGGGACGCGCTGGACACCATGTACTCAAAGGGATACATGTTGAACGAGACAACCGAGTCGTTCGGACCGAACAGCTCGATCACGCGCGGCGAATTCGCCACGATGCTGGTGAAGATTTTCGACATTCCGCTGCAATATGACATCAACAACCCGTCCTTTACCGACGTGCCGCCCTTTGACCCGACGGGATCGTCCATGGGGCTGTGGGAATACAAGTACATCGAAACCGCTGCCCGTGTCGGCATCGTGCGGGGAGAAACGTTCAACCGGTTCAATCCGATGGGATTGATCACCCGTCAGGATGCGGCGATCATGATCGCCCGTGCGGCGGAACTCAAGCTCGAATCCAATGAAAACCGCGTACTGGCATCCTTGCAGAAACAGTTTACGGACGCCAACCTGATCGACATTTACGCCAGAGCGGCGGTGGACGCCGTGGTGAAGAAAGGGTTTATCGAGGGCAAAGCCAATACGCTGCAGCCCGGCCAGACCAAACAGACCTATCGCTTCGACCCGCTGGAAACCTTCACCCGGGCGGAAGCGGCCCTGGTGGCCATGCGGGTGTTGCAGGACCTGAAGAAGATCCCGAAATAACTCAGAAACTATGGCTCGCCCCACGAGGCGGGCCTTTTTCTTTTGTTTTCACGGGGTATGGCGGTTTGATGATTGTTCGCATTACGGCTTTCGCAAGGAAAATTTTGCAAGTCCTTCCCAGTCGGCTGTAACTTTTGGCGGATAAAAGAGTCTATAAGTTATAGAAAAAAAGTGACAGCCAGATTACGACACCAGGTTTTTGGGAGCGGGAGAGAAAACATGAGAAACATCGGACGGAGATGGCTGAGCGCACTCATCGCGGGGGTGATGCCGCTTACGGGATGGCTTTTTCCGGCCGCCGCGGCGGCGAAGGACAAGGCTGCTGTCGAACCGGCTCTGGTGAAGCGGAGCGAGTCGATCGTGACGTCGGGCGTGCGCCTGATGGAATACGTCTGGGTCACCGGCGGCGCGACGCCCGTGGAAAAACCCGTGCACGCGCTGCGGATCGACCTGTCCAACCCGTACGTCCGTCTGGACGTGATGGGAGGACGCGGCGGCAGCGTCACGGCCCGGCGGACCGTCGGGGAAATGGCGAAGGACACGGGCGCGGTGGCGGGCGTCAACGGGGACGTGTTCGACGTGAGCAAGGAAGGGGCGCCGATCGGCGCGGAAATCCGCGGCGGACAACTCTATTCCAGCACGTCGAAGCTGCAGGGCATGTACGCCTTCGGCGTCACCGGCAACGGAATCGCGGTGATTGACGAATATGTCTTCAGGGGAACGGTCACGGCGCAGGATGGCGCGCAGTTCGAGCTGGCCGGCGTCAACAAGTCCGCCTACACGACCGAGCCGGACCGTTCGCCGAGTCACTATAACGCTCTATTCATGTACACCTCCGCCTGGACCGCGGCGCAGCGGCCGGAGGACAGCCATACGTCGCCCACCGAGGCGCTGGTGGTCGACGGCGTCGTGACCGCGGTATCCCCGGATCGGAACACGCCCCTGGCCATCGAGGCGATTCCCGAGAACGGCTACATATTGCGGGGGCACCGGGACGCGGCCGATTTCATCCTGCAGCATCTGACCGTGGGCAGCAAGGTATCGGTGCACTACGAGCTGGTGGCATCGGACGGCACCGTCCACCCGCCATCGGATTTCCGGATGCTCATCGGCGGCCACACCCTTCTGGTGGAGAACGGCCAGGCGTCGGCGTTTTCCCGCTCCGTCAGCGGCATCGATGGAACGCGGGAACGGGCGCGCACGGCGGTCGGCCATTCCCGGGACGGGAAGACCGTATGGCTGGTCACGGTGCAGGAAAGCGGCGGCATGACCCTGGCGGAGCTGCAACAGGTTCTCGTGAAGCTTGGCGTCTGGAAAGCCGTCAACCTCGACGGGGGCGGCTCGACGACGATGGTCGCCCGTCCGCTTGGCGAGTTTGATGCCGTGCAGGTTCACCCCGTGAGCAACGGCGCGCAGCGGGCGGTGAGCAACGGCATCGGGGTGTACACCACGGCGCCGCCCGGGGAACCTGCGGGTCTTCTGGTCAGCGGTCCGCAGACGCTTTTCCTCGGCCAGAAAGCGGAATACGGGCTCAAGGCGTATGACGAGTATTACAATCCCGTAGACCTGTTCGGGTCCGGGCGGACGCCTCGGCTGAGCCTGGACCGGCCGGTGGCCGTCGTGGAAGGCGCGACGCTCATCCCGACCAAGCCCGGCAAGGCGGAGCTCACCGTGCGGGTGGACAACGCTTCGGCCAAAGTCGGCCTGGAAGTGATCGGGGAAGAGCAGGTTGCGGAGATGACGATCCGGACGGGAACGCAGGAGATTCGGGAAGGCGGCACGGTCCGTTTGGCTGCCGAAGTGAAGCTGGCCGACGGCCGGGTCTTGACGGTGCCGCACGAGTCGCTGGAGTGGCAGCTCATCGGTGTGCGGGGACAGGTTGCGGACGGTGTGCTGAGCGTCGAAGGGTTCAGCGGGGACTCCGGCGTCGTATACGCAATCGCCCGCTATGCCGGGTACGGCACGGCGGCGGCGTTTTTTCCGGCGCCGAACCGGTCGCTGGAAGATTTCGAGAACGTGGGATACGCGGTCCGGTTCGAAGGCCTGCCGGCGGAAACCGTCGGCGCGGCGGACGTGGTGACCGGCCTCCCCGGCCGGGAAACGTCGCGGGCGCTGCGGCTCGCCTATGATTTCACGCTCGGGACGGGCGACCGGTTTGCCTACGCGGTGCTGGGTGACGGCATCCCGCTTCCGGGAGGCGCGGAGGCTTCCGGAACGGTGGAGGAGCAACAGACAGGCGCGAGCGGTCCGGCCGGCGCAGACGGTGCGACCGGCATGGCGGCCGGCGCCGAACCGTCCGCCCTTTCCGTCGACGTGCTGGGCGACGGCAGCAACAACTGGCTGCGCGCCGAGTTCCGGGACGCGGCCGGCCGGTCCGTGCTGGTGACGCTGGCCGACCGGATCGACTGGACCGGCTGGAAGACGGTTTTCCTCGATCCGGAAGCCGCCGGCGTCAGCGGCATGAAACTGACGAGGCTCTATGTCGTCAACCTGGAACGGGGCCAAAACGGCCGCGAGCTGAAAGGCGAAATCGCCTTCGACAACCTGAAACTGCACTATCCTGCAACGGAGGCCGAACCGCCGCGGGCGGAGATCGTCCTGAAGAGCGGCAGCCCGGAAGCCTTGCTGAACGGCAACGCGATCCGGCTGGACGCGGCCCCGTTCCAGCAGGACGGCGTCACGTATGTCCCGTTGCGCTTCATTGCGGATTCGCTGGGAGGAAGCGTCCTGTGGGACAACGGATTGAAACGGGTTACCGTGCTCCGGGATTCCGGCATGGTGGAGATGCGCGCGGGAAGCCCGGACATGACGGTGAACGGCGTGCGGCAGGCCGCCGCGGCTTCGCCCCTGGTGCGGAACGGACGGGTCATGGTGCCGCTCCGGGTGGTCGCCGAACAGCTGGACTTGCAGGTCGTGTGGGACGGCCAGGCGAAGACGGTCACGATCTACTAAAAAATAAGAATAATAAAATGTTTCCAATACTTGTCCACGCAAATCCAACAAGTGTGATATGATGTTTTTGGGAGATTGCAAGAGAGGCCTCGAGCCGGAACCGACGTTTGTCGGGCCATGGTCCATGGCGGATCAAGTGGGGAGTTCGTGAAAACGCGATGGAGGCGCAGAGAAAACCAGAGCTGACGGAATATGTGGATAACCACGGCGAGCAGATTGATCGCATCATCCAGCATGCCATCGAAGTCATCGAGGAAAGCAAGACCCAGGTTTTTTCCATCTACGAATCGTTCATGAGGGAACTGACGCTGCTGGAGGAAGAGCTGGAACGGGTTCTGCGGGAAGTGGAAGAAACGATCCCCATCGTCAACCGGCTGGAATGGGAGTTTCGCCTGGCGCGCATCAAGCTGACGGAAGTGTCCAGGGATTTCCTTCGTTACAGCGAAGAGGATATCAAGGCCGCCTATGAGAAGGCGACCCGAATTCAGCTCGATTTGATGGTATACCGGGAAAAAGAACAGTACCTCCGCTCCCGCCGCGACGAATTGCAACAGCGCATCCGAAGCATCCAACGCTCCATCGCACGCGCCGAATCGATCGGCTCCCAGCTGAACGTGGTGTCCGAATACCTTTCCGGCGATTTGTCCAACGTTTCGCGCATCCTTGAATCCGCCAAGAGCCGACAGCTCCTCGGCCTCAAGATCATCATGGCCCAGGAAGAGGAGCGCAAGCGCGTGGCCCGCGAAATTCACGACGGACCCGCGCAAACCCTGGCCAATCTGGTGCTGAAGACGGAAATCGCCGAACGGTTTCTGGAAATGGGCGACAAGGAAAATCTCCAGTCGGAACTGGCCGATCTGAAAACACAGATTCGCAGCGGGCTCGAGGAAATTCGCAAAATCATTTTCCTTTTGCGCCCAATGGCCCTGGACGATCTGGGGCTCACGCCGACGCTGCGAAAGTACGTCCAGGATTTCGAGGAACGCACCCGGATCAAAACTTCCTTCGAAGCCACGGGCAAGGAAAGGCGGCTTCCCGGGGCGATGGAAGTGGCCATGTTCCGGCTCGCCCAGGAGGCGCTCAACAACGTCCAAAGGCATGCGCGCGCCACGTTCGTCTCCCTGAGGGTGAATTTCACCGACAGCGAAGTGCAGATGACGATCCAGGACAACGGCGTGGGATTCCGGATGAACGACCCGGGCCCTCGCGGGCGCAACAAGCTGCAATCCCAGTTTGGGCTGATGGGCATGAGGGAACGCGTGGAGCTGCTGCAGGGGACCCTTGACATCGATTCCGCTCCCGGTCAGGGCACGACGATAAACATCAGACTCCCTCTCCGTGAGGGATACGGAAAGGAGTAGATGCTTAAATGGATGTCATGGCGGACATGTCCTCCGCCAACGAAGCGGCGCGGGAAAACCGCGTGATCACCGTGGTGGTGGCGGACGACCACAAGCTGTTCCGCGAAGGGCTCAAGCGGATCCTCAACATGGAGCAGGATCTCGAAGTGATCGGCGAATGCGCCGACGGCAGGCAGGTGCTGGAATTCTGCCAGCAGCACAAACCCGATGTCGTGCTCATGGACATCAACATGCCCGTGGAAAACGGCGTAACGGCCACGGAAAAGCTGCGGGAGATGTGCCCTGACGTGAAAATCATCATTTTGTCCATCCATGACGACGAAAGCTACGTCTACGAAACGCTCCGCAAAGGGGCGTCCGGATATCTGCTGAAAGACAAGGAAGCGGAATCGCTGATCGAAGCGATCCGGACGGTCGCCGATGGATATGCATACATCCACCCGAAGGTCACCGGCAAGCTGATCCACCAGCTGCGGCGCATGTCGCACGCGGACGGGCCCGTGGCCGGCGGCGCCCAGGCGGAAAAGAAACAGCCCCAGGGCATCAGCGTCCCGCTGACCAAACGGGAAATCGAAGTGCTGCGGCTGATGGCGGAAGGCAAGAGCAACAAGATGATCGGAGAACATCTGTTCATCAGCGAGAAGACGGTCAAAAACCACGTCAGCAGCATTTTGCAAAAAATGGAAGTGGAGGATCGCACGCAAGCGGTCATCACATCCATCAAAAACGGCTGGGTGACCTTCTGAAGCGGTTGTCATCATTCATACCGGTTCCTCTCCGATGCGTCTGTCCCGACGCCCCGGATCGCTTTCCGGGGAGCGCGGACAGACGCAACTTTTTGTCAGGAAATGTCGTAAAAGGTTAAGAGCGCGTTCGCTTTCGGAACCGCTCCATTTGCATCAGCATGCTTTCCCCATTCCCTGCCGGAATGAACCCTGCATAGGCATGAACCCCTTCTCCCGCCCCGGCATATATTGTGGCACAGCCGCAGGCGGGAGGTGGCTGCCCATGGCGGAGCTGTTGGTGATCATTGTCTGTTACGTCGCGGCGGCCCTGCTTGTGCATTGGGCGGCGCGGCGCCGGAGCCGCGATCCGGACGTGCGCGTGGTGGTGGCTTTGGGCCGGCATGCGCTGCAGGTGGAGGACGTCGTCCGCCGGCTGCGGCGCTGGTCGCGCTGGTCCGGGAAACCCTTGCGCATCGCGGTCGTGCTGGATCATCCCGACGATGCCGCGGAGCGGATCGTGGAGCGTTTGGCGCGTCACGGCGAGGATCTGGTCTTGTGGCGCGGCGACGGGAAGCGGTTTTCGGAAATGCCGTGTCGGGAAACGTCTGCCGATTGGGCATACTGGTGGGAATGGGGACAGCCGGAGAGAAAAGGAGAGGACCATGACGTACTTGCGGAAACTGATAACCGGGACATTGGTCGCGTTACTGGCTTTGGAACTCATTTTCCCGACCATATGGCCGAGCGCTTCCGCGGGACCGATCCCGGCGGCCCGGACCGCGGCGGCGGAACCCCTTGCAGGGACTGAGGCGTCCGGTGACGAGGCTGCGCCTTCGTCCGCCGATCCGGCGGACAAGCCTGCGGGCATGGCGGAATCCGGTTCCGCGGATGCGGCGGATCCGTCCCGGGCCGAAGCGGGATCCGGCACGCCGGACGCGGCGGGTGCCGCGACACCGGATGCCGGGGCGCCCGACGCGGCGGATGCCGGATCGCCCGACGCCGCGCCGGGGGCGGGCACCGGCGAAGAGGTACTGGTGATCCGCAGGGATTCCAGTGTCATCGTGCACAACGGCACGGAGTACAAGATGCCCCGTCCGGCGAAGGTCGTGGACGGCGCCCTCTATGTGCCGGCGCGGGCCCTGGCGGAGCGGCTCCGCCTCTCGATCGTGTACGACGCGAAGAGCAAATCGTACCGTTTTGTGCTGGAAGCGGCGAATATGGAACTCAGGGTAACCCCCGGCCAGAAAACGTATATCAAAAACGGAACAAAGGTGCAGGGGGCGCCCGCGCTGGTGGACAAGGATACGCTCATGGTGCCGGTCCGCGTATTTGCGGAAGCTTTCGGCCTGCGGCTTGCCGCCGATTCGTCCGGGAATGAGGTACGCCTCAGCCGGCGGGTATTGCCGGTGGCCGCGTTTGAGCTCACGCCCGATCACGCCCACGCAGGCGAGACGATCATCGGCTACAAGGATCTGGCCGAGCATCCGCTGGGCCTGCGGATCGTCGCCGAAGAATGGCAGGGCCTGCAGGAGCGGTACGACACCCCCGGCGTGTATGTGATCACCCGCCGGGTGCAGGACGAAAACGGGGTCTGGAGCGAACCGTATTCCGTCACGCTGGAGGTGCTGCCGCCGAACCAGCCGCCCCGGGCGTATTTCACCACGGACAAAATCGTCTACAAACAGGGCGAATGGGTCGAATACCGCAACTTCAGCTATGACGACGAAGGGCGCATCGCGAAAATCGAATGGGACGGCGCGGAAAACGGCTTTTTCGAACCGGGCGAAAAAACCATCACCCTCCGCGTGACCGATGAACACGGGGCGACATCGGAATATACCCGCACCATTACGGTGACGGACGAGCTGCTGTACACCCGGGAGCAGTTCCCGGTGGTCTACGGCAAACCCGGCGACAAATACATGCTGCGCGGCGCGGATGTGCCGAACCTGCCGAAGGTTCCCTACACGATTCACGAGTTCACGGAGATTCCGCTGTTCCGCAGCAACAGCCCGGAGCTGATCGTCCAGGACGGCATTTACTACTCCGACGAGTTGTCCGGCGAAATCCGGTTTATGCTGCATCATCAAAGCAAATCTTCCGAGCGCAAGCGGATCTGGCTGATCGCCACGAATCCGGGCGACCAGCCGGCGAATGTGTATTTGGACCGTGTCGCCGTGGGCGGCCCCCACGAGTACGTGACCTCGTCCGGCAAAGCCGCCGCCATCCGCTACCTGCAGGCGCGGCTGGATCCCGTGAAGACGCGGAGCATTGCGCTTGAGCCCGGCGAAAGCCGCGTGATCGCCGAGGAGACGGGCGCTTCTCCCATCAAGCCGGAACAGGTCATCACGGCGTATGCGGACGTGCGGACGGACGCGCCGATCCGGTTCAGCGTCGTGGTGGTCGGAGAAAAAGACAACCCGGTCGCCCGCCTGAATGATTTGCCCCTGCTGGCCTCCGACGGGGTGCACAACAGGGGTACGTTCCGCCCGGCGACCCGCATTCTGGCGGCCAACCAGTGGGTTGGCGGGCAAATGTCCCGTCTGGTGCTGTCGGACAATTCGACGGATCCCTGGGTGGTCGGCATCGACATGATCTCGGGCGAGCCGAAGACCAATTCGGGGAACTACGGCATCCTTTACGTGATCCGGCTGAACAGTGTCCTGCCCAACACGGGCATCGTGGTGAATGCGCGCGGCGGGCATTACTCCGGTGCTTTCGCCGTCAACGGCCGGGTGGTGCCCGTGACGGAGCACAGCCACCTGCGGGATCCGAACGAAGCGGCGATCCTGTACAAGACCGGCGATGAAGCGGAGAGCGTGGAAATCGTGTTCACCCCCGCCTCCGGCAGCTTTTTGCCGATCAATCTGCTGTTTGTTCCGCTCTCGCCGGCCAGTGGGAACTGACGGTTTTGCCGCCGCAAAACACATCTCTTTTTCGGGCATGCAGTCCGTTGAGAAGCATTCCTTTGGGCTTGTTGAAGTCCCGGGGATCGCGCAACGGGCCGCATGCCCGTTTGCATTTTTTGAGGGACAGGGAGGTTGCGAAGCCGGATAGTATCGTCAGAAAGGCTCACCCGTGATATGCTAGTAAAGGATTCGCTTTGAATGGGGCAGAATACCAGTAACGCGACCGGGAAGGTGAGAAGGCGTGGCTTGGTGGATAATTTGGCTCATCGTTTGCGGTGCGCTGTTGATCGCCGAGATGATGACGTTTACGTTCTATCTGCTCTGGCTGGCCATCGGGGCGGCCGCGGCGGCGTTGACGGCGCTGGTGGCGCCCGATGATTTCACGAGCCAGGCGCTCGTCGGCAGCGCGGTGGCGCTGATCCTGACGCTGTCCACCCGGAAGCTGACCCGCCGGTGGAAGCGGAACGCGCGCGGTTTCCGTGACGTCATCGACGAACTGGAAGGCAAGCCGGGCATCGTCATGGAAGACATCCCCGCGGGGGGAACCGGGATCGTCAAGGTCGGCAGCGACACCTGGACCGCCACATCGACCGAATCCCTGTCCCGGGATGAACGCGTTGTTGTTGTACGGAGAGGCACCACGGTACTCGAAGTGAGAAAATGGAGGGATGAAGAGTAATGTTTTGGGTTGCGCTCGTCATATTGGCCATTGTCATCGTGTTCGTCACCCTGTCGGTCAAAATCATTCCGCAACAACAAGTCGGCGTGCTGGAACGGCTCGGGAAATACCAACGGCTGCTGATGCCGGGGGTGAACCTGGTCATTCCGGTGATCGACCGCCTCCGCGTCGTCCACGACCTGCGCATCCAGCAGACCATCGTGCCGACGCAATCGGTGATCACCAAGGACAACGTGCAGGTGCAAATCGACACGATCATTTTCTACCAGGTCGTTTCGCCCGAACACGCCACCTACGGCATCCTGGACTACGTCAGCGGCGTGCGGAACATCACGACGGCCACCATGCGGCAGATCATCGGCAAGATGGAGCTGGACGAAACGCTCTCCGGCCGGGAGAAAATTTCGACGGAAATCCGGGTGGCCCTGGACGAGGCGACGGAAAAATGGGGCGTCCGCATCGAGCGGGTGGAGATCATGGACATCAAGCCGCCCGCCGACATCCAGGAAGCGATGGACAAACAGATGAAGGCGGAACGGAACAAGCGCGCCATCATCCTCGAGGCGGAGGCGGCCCGGCAGGACATGATCCTGCGCGCGGAAGGCGACAAGCAGAGCAAGATCCTGAGGGCGGAGGGCGACAAGGAAGCCCGCATCCGCGAGGCGGAAGGCTTGCAGAAGGCGCAGGAGCTGGAAGCGCTCGGGCAGGCCAAGGCGATCCTGGCGATCGCGGAAGCCGAGAAGCGCCGCATCGAGATGCTGCGCGAGGCTGGGCTCGACGAGCGGGTGCTCGCGTACCGCTCGTTCGAGGCGCTGATCGATATCGCCAAAGGCGATTCCAACAAGGTGTTCTTGCCGGTGAGCGCGGTCGAGGCTCTGGGCAGCATCGGCGCCATCGGGGAAGTGTTCAAGGAAAAGGACAAAAAACCGAACGGGTAAAACGCGGCGGAAAAGGACGGCACGCCGGGTAAATCGGCTGAATGAGCCGAGCGTGTCCGGGCCGTCGCGTTCACGGGGTGAAGCACACCCTGTTTCGGCGCTGTTGCGCCGGCAGGGTGTGCTTTTGTTTTTCGGGGATTGTCGGGAAAGGAGCGGATGGCGGTTGAAAGCGGTGCTGTACATGGTCAGGATCGGCGGGGAATGGAAGGCGCGCTGGACGGCGGCATGGGATGTGGACCGGCGGTTTTGGCTGGATCCCGCGTTTCGCCGCGGTGTGCTGGAGGGGGGAGGTGTGCGCGTGAAGGAATCGGACAAGTGGGGTGGGAACCGGAAAACCGGATCGCCTTTGTGTGCGAGGGGCGTGGACTGGGATACCGGTTCGTCATTGTGCGCAGGGGGCTTGAGCCGGGGAACCGGATCGACATTTTGCGCCGGGGCCGTAAACCGGGAAGCCGGGTCGACAGGTGCTTTAGGCGACTGGAAAACGTGGGACAGCGGTGTGCTGCTGGCGGTGCTGGGCGAAGCGTTGCCGCTGGGCGTGGCGGAAGCCGCCGCGGTGTGGCTTGGAGAGCAGAGGGGATCGGCCGATAGGGCGGGGGAATGGGAAGCCGACACGGATGAGGCGCTGCGTCTTTTGCAGGCGGCGGCTGACGTTTGCCGCAAAGCGGCGGATGCAGCGGCGAAATTGCGCCCGGGTTTTTCATCGGCGGGGTTATCGGTTTCCGGTGCGGTGTTGCAGACGCCCGACGGGCAGCGATGGGAGGAAAATGAAGAAACCCGCCGCGACCTCGGGCGTCGGCTCGGGCGGCTGGCCCGCCGGGCCGCGTCATGTCTGGCCGGCCAGTCGCTGTTGCCGGAGGAAGCGCAGCGGGTTTTGATGGACGAGCTGCCGGGGATGAAGCGGGAAGAATGGCTGCCGGTGGTGCAGACCGCCCATCTGCTCGGATGGGTGGAGCTTCGGGCGGCTCTGGCGCCCTGCATCCCAGCGGGGAAACATTTTTCCTTCCCGCTGTCGGGACGGTCTCCGGCATCGCTCCATGGCAGCCGGCGAGGTTTGCGGGGGTGGTTTGAAGCATTGATCCGGGAACCATTACGTCGTTCCATCCCACGGTCACGTGAGCACCCGTTGACCGGGAAACCGCCGCGGAAGCCGGAGCGGGACGGGTCGCTTCGCTGCCGTCGCTGCGGAAGCGGAGAGGAAAACATGCGGCGCTCCCCCTGTGCCTCCTGCGGCCGGGTTTGCGCCGTCTGCGAAGCGTGTCTCACCATGGGACGCTGCCGGGAATGCGAGCTGCTCATTGTCGGCCGTCCGGAGCGGAAGGGAGCCCGGCTGCAGCTTCCTGAAGAAAGCCTGAAGCCGCTGCTCGACCGGTGGAAATTGAGCCCCGCCCAAAGGGACGCGTCGGCGCAGGCGCTTGCTTTCATCATCGGGAAACCGGAGCGAACCCGGCGGCCGCCGGCCGGATGTGACCGTCGCTTCCTCTTGTGGGCGGTAACCGGAGCGGGCAAGACGGAGATGATCTTTCCGCTTCTTGACGCGGTGATTTCGGCCGGCGGCCGGGCGCTCGTGGCCACGCCGCGGCGGGATGTGGTGCTGGAGCTGGCGCCCCGCCTCGCCCGCGCTTTCGGCGAGGACAAACTATGCGTTCGCTACGGGGGCAGTCCCGACCGCAAGCGCATCGCGCCGCTGATGCTGGCCACCACGCACCAGCTGCTCCGCTATCAGGAAGCGTTCGATCTCGTGCTGATCGACGAACTCGACGCCTTTCCCTACCATGGCGATCCGATGCTGCAGTTTGCCGCGGGCAAGGCCCGCCGGGCGGACGGCGCAACGGTGCTGCTCACCGCCACGCCGCCGAAGGAGTTGCAGCGGGAGGTGAAGAGCGGCCGCTTGCCCTGCGCAAAAGTGCCGGTGCGTTACCACGGACATCCGTTGCCGGAACCTCGCCGGCTTCGGCTGCCCGAAATTTCACGCATGCTGCGGACGGGACGTCTGCCGGCGCGGCTGGTCCGGGCTTTGCGCCGTTCCGCCGAGGCCGGGTGCAGCATGTTCGTTTTCGTGCCATACGTGCGCCAGGCGGAAGCGTTCGCGGAACTGTTGCGAAGGCACGCTTCGTCGCTGGGCCTCGGAGCCGGCCAGATCGCGGGCACCTCTTCCCGGGATGCCGGGCGGGGACAAAAAGTCCAGGCGTTTCGAAACCGCGAGGTACGCCTGCTGGTGGCCACAACCATTCTGGAGCGGGGCGTCACGGTGCCGCGCAGCGACGTGTTCATCCTGGACGCCGACAATCCCATGTTTGACGAAACCGCGCTGGTGCAAATGGCGGGCAGGGCCGGCCGTTCCGCGGACGCGCCGGACGGGCGGGTCGTTTTTGCCGGGAGACATTTTACATTTGGGCAGCACCGCGCCATCCGGCACATTCGCGGCATGAACCGTCTGGCCCGGAAAAAAGGGTACCTGGTGCCTTCCGCCGGGAGGGATCCGCGGTGAATTTTTTGGCCAACCTCCGCATGTTGGATTGGAGCCGCTATCTGAGAGCGGAGCCTGCGCGGTGTCCGGTGTGCCGGTGCGCCTCTCGGCCCGCCGGTGCGCCGCTGCCCGTCGCTTCGAGGCAGCCGCGCCGTGAGCTGCGCGGATTGTGCCCGGATTGCCTGAGCCGCATTCCTTGGATTCTTTCCCCTCAGTGCCGGGTTTGCGGCCGCCCGGAACGATGCGAAGATTGCCGTCGCCGGCGCGTGACGCATTTTGTCATATCCCGCAGCGCGGTCCGCTACGACGGGACGATGCGCGAATGGCTCGCCCTGTACAAATACCGCGGCGCGGAAAGGCTGGAACCGGTGCTGGCGGCGATGCTCGCCCACGCTTTGGAACGGATGGCGGCCGAGCTGGGCCATGCCGAACCCCGCAAAGTGTTCGACGTGATCACGGCCGTGCCGCTCTCGGAGAGCCGTTTGTCCGAGCGGAGTTTCAATCAGGCCGAACGCCTGGCCCGCCGCCTGGCCGAATGGTACGGCATTCCTTTTGCGGCGCTGCTCCGGCGGATTCGGCACACCGAAAAAATGAGCTTCAAATCCCGCAGCGAACGGCTGGCGGATGTCCGTGGAATTTTTGCGCCCGTTCCTCGTCTGCCCGCTTTGCTTCCCGGGCAACGGCCGCCAGTCGCCGCATCCGGATTCCTTTCGGCCCATGCCGGGTACGGATCACGATCGCATCGCCGCATCCTTGTGGTGGACGACGTTTACACCACCGGCGGCACCATGAACGAGGCGGCGCGGGTATTGAAAGGAGCTTTGGGAGACGGATTCGAACTGTTCGGTTTGACCTGGGCGAGGTCGTAAAGGATCGGGGACAGTTTTTTTGGAGGGCAGCTAAAATCATTTCGGTCGGTATATGGTCAGGTGCTGTTTTTGATTTTTTAGGAAAAGGAGCTGCGGAACCATGGACGGATTCGATCAATTGTACGAAACGTGGCTGAACGGGCAGATCGCCGCGGAGAAAAACCGCAGACGGAGGGAGTTGCTCGAAAAGGGACTTGGGCATGGAACCGTGGAATTTTTGCGAAACGTATGGTTTCCGGCAATCGGCAATTTCGACCATCTGTATGCGGAGTGGGAAGTGCGCGATTTTCACGGCGGATACCGGTATTTGGACTTGGCGTTCATGCCGGGCGGGGCAAAGGGAGGCATCGAAATCCAGGGCTACGGTACCCACGCCAGGGACCTGGATGTCAAACGGTTCAAGGATCTGTGCTGGCGGCATTGTCTGTTGGCGCTGGACGGATGGATTTTGCTGCCGGTCGCCTATCTTTCCATCCAGGACGAAACGGAAAGATGCAGGCAGCTGGTTCTTGCCTTCGTGGGACGGTTCATCTCCTTCCCGGTCCCGACCGGGCTCAGCAGTGTGGAAGCGGAAACGGTGCGTTTCGCCAGAAGGCTGCTCCGGCCTTTTTCGGCGCCGGAACTCGCCGATCACCTGCATATCTCTGACCGCCACGCCCGCCGTGTGCTGAACCGGATGGTGGAATCGGGACTTCTGCATGCAATGGGCGGCAACCGGAGAAATCGAAGGTATCAATGCCGCTTTGTCCGAACGTGAATTGTTTTCGGACATATGGTCCGAATAACTCTCCTGAAAGCGATTGCAAAAAAAATTTTCGGACATGTAGTCCGAAAAAATAACATTCAGGGCACTTGAAATCGGTTTCAAGCAATCGCAACCCGTGTATTTCGGACTGTATGTCCGAAAAAATTGCGAAAAGCCCCATTTTCGGCCCCATGCGGACTATATGTCCGAATAAATGCAGGAAGCTTTTTGCGGACAAAATAGTCGGTACAAGTACTGACGTACATAGCCAGTTTTCGCGGCATCCGCTATACTGTTAGGAGAAATGCCATCCGCGGGAGAGAGAATCGTTCATGTCATCTGTCAACGTCGTTGCAAGTGCGGAAAAGGCGCCGCGGTTCATATGGAAGTTGTTGCCAATCATTCCGTTGCTGCTGTTCCTTCTCGGCCCCTATGTCACGTTTGCCGGAAAAGAGCGGCCGATGGATATATGGATGGATGGAGCTCGGTACCGTGCGGACATCATGTATGACGGCAAATATTACTTTGTAACCTCGGATACTTTGAAACTCTGGGGACTGGAAGCAAATTACGATGCCGCAGCAGGGCGGCTTGCGCTTTCCCCGGTTCCCGGCGCAAGCCGGGAGGTGAAGTTCAACCCCGTCTATTACCGCGACCGGGTCATCGTCCTCATGTACCATCATATCGTCGGAGAACCGGAGAACCGTGACGGGCTTTACGTCGGCAATTTCCGCCGGCAAATGGAACTCATCGCCGCCAACCGGTTCAACGTGATCGGGATGCAGGAATTCGCCGATTTCATGCTGCGCGGGGCTCCGGTGCCGCCGAACGCGGTGCTGATCACGTTTGACGACGGATACGAATCCTTTTACAAACTGGCGTTCCCGATCCTCAAGGAGCTGGGCTTCCCGGCCACCAATTTCCTGATCGTAAAATGGATCGACCAGCCTTACGGCATTCCCAAGCTGAACTGGGACCAGATCCGGGAAATGCAGGCGTACGGCATGAGCTTTTACAGCCATTCGTACCAATCCCACGAATACAGGCCCGTCAACAAATCCGGACGCCTGAGACCCGTCCTGACCCATCGGCTGTACCTGAAGGACGAAAAGCGCCGGGAAACCCCGGCTGAATACCGGCAGAGGGTGCTGGACGACCTGACCGCGGCGGAACGGCGCCTGCGGGAGGAACTCGGCAACCGGACAGGCATTATCGCTTTTCCTTACGGCGCGTACAACGAAGAATTGTTGCGGCTGGCCTCCGAAGCGGGCATCGAGCTGGTGTTTTCCGTCAAGGAGGGGATCAACAAGCGCGGACAGCGGGTCGTATACCGGGTCAACGCCGGGGATCCGGATGCGGATGCGGACGGACTCGTTCACCGGATGCAGCGGGGGCTTGGCCACGGTTCCGATACCCGGCTGAAAGTGCTGTTCGGGGAAGCCGAGATCGTTTTCCCGACGGCCCGGCCGTTCGTGCGCGATGGGCGGGTGTGGCTGCCCCTGGATACGCTGGCGGAAACATTCGGAATCGAGGTTCAAGTGGACCGTGAAAACCGAACCGTGATTTTTATCTGATCAGGATCGGCGAATTATTCAATGATTTTACATTTTACAATGCTTCTTTGCGTCGGTTATAATAAGATTGGGTAAAAATTACCTGTTCGGAACCAGTCCAACAAATGGCTGCCAACAGGCGGCGGAGGGGGTGCCGCAATGAGTCTGGATTATTGCCCCCGTTGCGGGAAGCTGTTTTCAAGGACTATTCGCGAGATTTGTTTTAACTGCCACCAGGAACTGGAGAAGGATTACGAGCGTGTCGTGCAGTTTCTGAAAGAAAATCCGGGGCTCACCCTGAACGAATTGTCGGAGGCCACCGGAGTCAGCGCCAAACAGATCACGCGCTGGGTGCGCGAGGGCCGCATATCCATTGCCATGGCGCCGAATCTCGTGATCGCCTGCGAAGTGTGCGGGACGCCGATCCGCGAAGGCACGCTGTGCGAGTCCTGCCGCCGCCGGCTGGCGAAGGAAGTCAAGAGAGTCCAGACTCCGGTCGTCCGGAGGGAGCCGGACGCATCCGTTTCCCGCGAAGACACGTACCATATCACCGACCGCCTGCGGGATCGTTGAAAAAAACACTATAAATATTTACATTACATGAACCGATAATACAGGTAAGGATTGTCGGTTCTTTTTTTTGGGAGTGGATGGACCGATGAAGATCGACGAAACGCGAAGCATCAGCATGCAGCAGGCCTATGGCAACGTGACGAGCCGCCGTGCTGAAGGAATTCCGGCCAGAAAGCGCGTGGACGAAGTGTACATTTCCGATGAAGCCAAACGCCTGCTCGGTGTCCGGGAGGCGCGGGAAACGGAACGCCTTCAGAAATTGGAAACGTTGAGACAGGAAGTCGCGTCCGGCACCTATTATGTGGAAGCGGGGAAAATCGCGGAGAAGCTGCTTCCCTTCCTGTTAAAATAACGCAAACGGGGGATTTCCGTGGCCGCGCGCGAACTGATCGAATCGCTTCGCCTCATGCTTCAGCTGTACCGACAACTCCTTGATCTGGGGAAACAGAAAAAGGATCAGGTTATCGGAAACCGCCTGAACGACCTCACCGATACACTGGCCAAAGAAACCCGGATTCTCAAGCAGCTGACGGAAGCGGAAAAGGCGAGGGTCCAGGCGGTTTTGACGTTTCAGCGCAGCCTGGGATTGAAGGAAAACCCGCAGGCGAAACTGGCCGACCTTGCGGAAATGATCGTGGGCCGGTCCGAGAAACGGGAGGCGCTCGAACTTCTGGATGAAATCGGACGGGTCGCCGCGGAGCTCAGGGAACTGAACGAACGCAACCAGGCGCTCGTCCGTCAGGCGCTGGAAATGGTGGAATTTACGCTGGATCTGCTGGCCGGGCCTCCGGAAGAGGAGGCCGTCTACCAGGCGCCCACCCAAAAGCCGGCGGAACCGAAGCGCATCAGCCGGTTTGACGCCAAGGCGTGAGATGGATAGAAGCGACAGGATGCAGAAGCGGGCCGCGGCGGATGCCGGAAGAAGAAGCGGTTCGCGGCGGAAGCCAAGGCCTTTAAGCGATCCGGCAACGGCAGGGTAACGGCGCCGGTGTCGGTGTGTGCCGGAAGGAGGAAAAACGATGCGGTCAACCTTTCACGGTTTGGAAACGAGCAAACGCGCGCTGCTGACCACGACGGTCGTGATGCAAACGGTGGGGCACAACATCGCCAACGCCGCCACCGAAGGGTATTCGCGCCAGCGCGTGAATTTGACGGAAACCCGCCCGATCGAGGCGCCGGGGTTCCAGCGAAGCGCGCAGCCGGGCATGATCGGCACCGGCGTGGAATACGACAGCATCACACGGGTGCGCGACAGTTATCTGGACCTGCAATACCGCAGGGAAAATGCCCTGCTGAACAGCTGGGATGTGCGCAGCACCGTGTTGGCCTCCATCGAGGCCATCATCAACGAGCCATCCGATACGGGCCTTCGCGCGGTGTTGGACAAGTTCTGGAACTCGTGGGAAGTGCTGAACCGCGACCCCATGCTGCTCAGCGCCCGCGTCGACGTGGTCGGGGCGGCGGTCAACCTGGCCGACACGCTGAACCACATCGGGACCTCGCTGACCAACCTGGAGAATGACCTGAACGGCGATATCGCCAAGGCGGTTCTGGAAGCCAACGACCTCATCCAGAACATCGCCCGGCTCACCGACATCATCCGGCGCGCGGAAGCGCTGGGGGACAACGCCAACGACTATCGCGACCAGCGCGACCTGCTGATCGACAAGCTTTCGAATCTGATCGACGTGCAGGTGACCGAAACGACCGACGGCAATTTCACCATCGTTGCGGGCGGCGTCACCGTGGTGAACAACACGGAGTTCACCCTGCTGACCGATGCCGTCGCGGCCTCGGCCACGGGCGGCAAGCTGCACGGCATTACCCAGGCGCTGAACGATATCCAGCGGACGCGTGACCAGCTGAACGCGATGGTCGACACGATGATGCGGGGGACCATCCGGGTCCGTCTGGAAAACGGATACGTGACCAGCCGCGACATGACCGCCCTGAACGATGTCACGCTGGAAGACGGAACGGTCATCCCGGCGGGCAGCACGATTCCGGCGGGTTCGCGCATCGCGTCCCCGGTCGAGTTCGAGGTGGAAGGCTTCAACGGTCTGCACCGGCTCGGCTACAGCCTGTCGGATCCGGCCACGTCCGATATCCCATTCTTCGTGACCAGCGACGGAAGCGCCGCGTTCACCCTGGACAACATTCGAGTGAACAGCGTGATCCAGAACGATACGAGCATGATCGCGGCGTCAGGGAAATATGAAACGGTAAACGGCGTGAACATCACCATCAAGGGCAACAGCGACATCGCCCACGCGCTGGCTTCCCTGCGTGACGCCAAGTTCCAATTCCCGACCAGCCTGACGTCACTGACCAGCGGCACCATCGACGACTATTTCCGGGCGGCGGTCAGTGATGTAGGCACCCGGGCGGCCAACGCCGAACGCAACCATCTCAACCAGGCAGATCTGGTCCATTCCGTCCAGCTGCGGAGACAATCCGTGAGCGGCGTGTCTCTCGACGAGGAAATGGTCGAGCTGATCAAGTTCCAGCACGCCTACAACGCCGCGGCCCGCAACATGACGGTGGTGGACGAGATGCTCGACCGGATCATCAACCATATGGGCATTGTCGGCCGTTGAGGCGCCGGAGTACCCGGGGTGAGTCCGACCGGCGCGATTGCGGAAAGCGTGAATCCGGAAGGCGGAAAATCCGGGAACCGGCGAATGCGCGGAAAGGCGGCGCCGGGTCCGAAAGCCGGCCGGTTCCGCGGCGCGGCGAAAGGGAGGATGCGAACCGATGCGCGTAACGAGCATGATGCAGAACCTGCAGCTGCTCAACAATTTGCGGCAGACCAATGCGGAGATCCTGAAATGGCAGGACAAGCTCGCCACCGGCAGGAGAATCCAGCGGCCCGCCGACGATCCGGTCGGCGTCAACTATCTGCTGCGTTACGAGACCGAGCTGGGCCGCAGCGAAGTTTTTCTGGAAAACGTGCGGACGGGGCTTGGCATGCTGCGCACGATGGATTCCCTCATGCAGCAGGCCAGCGACGTGCTGAAGAGGGTCAAGGTGCTCGTCCAGCAGGCCGCAAACGGCACCATTGCGCCGGAAGACCGCCAGGTCATTGCGGCCGAGGTCAAACAAATGCGCGAGCAAATGGTCATGATCGGAAACAGCAGCTTCAACGGCAAGTTTTTGTTCAACGGCCAGAAGACGGACCAGCCGCCCTACACGAGCGACAACGCCGCCAACGAAGCCACGGACGACGGCGTGTACTACCTGAACGTCAGCCCGTCCATCCAGGTTCCGGTGAGCCTGCAGGGTGAATTTATTTTCGGTGCAGCCGGCGACCCGGAAAACACGTTCAAAATTCTGGACGACATCATCAATCATTTGGAGAACAATGACGTTGACGGCCTGCGCACCGCCCTGGATCGCATGGTCGTTGCGGAAGAACGGATATACTCCGCGTGGGCGGAAATCGGCGCCCGAACCAACCGGTTCGAACTGGTGGAGAACCGGATTCTGGATGAACAGGTTTCGCTCCACCGGCTGAAGAGCGAAACCGGAGACGTCGATATGGCGGATGCGATTATTCAGCTCAAGCTGCAGGAGAATACGCTGCAGGCCGCATTGGCCACCGGCGCAAGGATCATGCAAGTTTCGCTGGTCGATTTCCTGAAGTGACGAGGATGTGAACTGACCCATGCGCGTCGAATCGGCCTCCTCGGCTTTTGAACCGGGGTGGTGGCGCAACATCAAGCCGGTTCGAACCGTCGCACCTCCCGTAGAGGTGGATGCCCGGCATATTCCGGCAGAAGTACAGATCCGAAACCGTCCCGCGGAGATAGTAGCCGACTGGAGCCGGGTTTGGGAAGAGCGCGGCGTGAGACGGCATTACACCCTGCTCAAGGAATTGTCTGACAAGGCACAGCGCGAGCTGGCCGAGGAAATCCTGGTCAAGGTCAGGCAGGGCGACGAGAAAGCCGACCTGCGCAACCGCGAACCGAATATCTTCGGCAGGCACGCGTTCGAAAACTATATGCGCAGAAGCCGGGTGGAAGTGGTGCTGGATGCGGTTCCCCGTTTCGGGGTGAAGTTCGACGTGCGCGTCCATCCTCCGGAAATCGAAGTGCGCGCGCCCGGAACGAACCGATTTGTGCTTGAAACGGGGCAACGGAGGTGACGAACGCGCAGTGGGCGAACGGATGACGCTGATCCGCAGCGACCGCTACGGGGATCTGCATGTGGCGGAAGAACAGATATACCGCTTCGAAAAAGGCATCGTCGGCTGGCAGAACATTTCGCAATACGCGCTGATCGGAATCGAGGATACGCCGTTTTTCATTCTGCACGCGGTGGACGAGCAGCTCAGCTTCATCCTGATTCCGGCGGAGAAAGCCGTGCTGGATTACGGTTTCGAAATTGACGACGAAACCGTGGCGCTCCTCGATGCCAGGCAGCCGGAGGACGTGGTGACGTTTCTCATCGTCAACATCATCGACGACCGATTTTACGTCAATCTGAAAGCGCCGGTTCTCCTCGCTCCGCGGTCCAGGTCGGGTTGCCAGTACGTTATCCATGACCGGGACTACCCGCTGCGGTTCCCTCTGGGCCGCAGGGAGGAGGCCGGAAATGCTGGTGCTTAGGCGGAAAATCGGGGAAACGGTCATGCTGGGCGACAGCATCGAGGTGCAGGTGCTGGCGGTGGAAGGCGACACGGTGAAACTCGGCTTCGTGGCTCCGCGCAGCGTCCAGATCCTGCGCAAGGAAGTCTACGACGCGCTGATGCAGGAAAACCGTCAGGCGGGAATCGACGCGGGAAGCGAAGGCAAGCCCGTGCTGGACCTGCTCAAAACCTATTGGGACGTAAAATCCGAAGGAGATTCATGAATACACCCGGGAGATTTCTTGGAAGCAAGGAAAGGAGAGATGATCAATGAACGTGACTGCGGTCAGCAAGTTTGATCCGGTCATGCCGGGGGCGGCTTCTTCCGCCGTTTCGGCCCCTTCCGAATCCTTCGCCGCGGAAAAACCCCCGCTGGAGAAGGTGGCAGAGCAACAAAGGAAGACGGCTGTCCTGAAAAAGCCGAACTTCGACATCATGTCGCTCAGCGAAGACGAGCGCAAGAGGCTGGAAGAAGAGCTGAAGAAGCTGAACGATTCCATTGCCCCCTACAACAAGATGCTGCGTTTCCGCTACAACGAGGAAGCGGAGCAGACCTACGTGGAAGTCATCGATACGGAAACGCAGGAAGTGGTGGCCAGCCTGCCGCCGGAATTCATGATCGACCTGTCGGTCCGGATGAAAGAACTGATCGGTCTCTTCATCGACAAAAAAGTCTGAGCGTACTGCGCGGGAGCCTGGGATCCCGCTTGGCGCCAGGCGGTCGACGGAGACTGAGACCCAAAGGGGTTGAAGCGCATGAGCTTTAGCATTACCGGCATCGCTTCCGGGATGGACACGGCCCAAATGATCGAATTGATGATGAAACTGGAGCGCCTCCCGTATGAAAACCTGCAGACCCGCAAGCAGGAGCTGACCCGGGAGCAGAGCACCATCCGCAGTATCAATACGAAACTGGTGACGCTGCGCAACGCGGTGGCCGACCTCATGTACAGCAGCTCCTTCCAACTGACGTCGGCCAAAACCAGCGACAGCACCGTCGTCTCGGTATCCGCCGGAAACGGCGCCTCGGTCGGGAGTTACCAGATCCATGTGGAGAAACTGGCCCAAAAGCACGTCGTCGCCTCCGCGGAGTTCAAGAAGACCGATTCGGCGGGCGCCCTTGAATGCCAGGTGATCAAGCTGTATGGCAAAGGGGATACGGCAGGAAAACCCATTAAGCTGAAGGGCTCCACCTACGAGGAACTGCTGGGCAATCTCCGCGACGAGATCAACAATGCGGGACTCGGCGTGTGGGCTGCGCTGATCGAAACCAAACCGGGCCATGTGACGCTGACGCTGACCGCGGACAAGTATGGCACGGATGCGGACATGCAGCTCGGCAAACTGACGGATCCGGGCGACCAGCACACGTATTTTGACACTTCCTCCCTGTCCGTTTTGGAAAGCCTCGGCCTGGTGGTCGATAACAGCGGCAGCTATGTGCTGAACACCCAGGCCGGTCAAAACGCGATGGTCACCGTCAACGGGATTGAAATCCAAGCGGCCGGAAACACCCTGACAGACGTGCTCCCCGGGCTTACGATCACCCTGCACAAATCCGGCGATGCGACGGTGACGGTGGACACGGACGTGGACAAGATTGCCGACAAGATCCAGAAGTTCGTGGACGCCTACAATGACGTCGTGAACACCCTTCGCACCCATACGGCAAAAGGAGCGGATCTGCAGGGGAACTCCACGCTGCTTTCGCTGTCCATGCGCCTGAGCAGCCTGTTCAACGATCAGGTCGGAGGGGGCGGCGAATTCCGCTTCCTGTTTGAAATCGGACTGGAAATCGACAAGGGTGTAACCAGCGGAAGCAACATGACCGGGACCATCTCGTTCGACCGGAACAAGTTCAAGGAAGCCTTTGCCGAGAATCCGGAAGCCGTCAAGCATCTGTTCACCTACGACGATTCGGGTTCTGCCAGCCAGGATGGCGTGGCCGTGCGCTTTTACAATGAACTGCTCAACTGGACGAGGTCCGGCAACGGCTATCTGACGACGATGATCACCGGTTATGACTCCACCATTTCCGAAATTACGGAGCAAATGGAACGGCTGGATTATCGTCTGCAAAACCGGCAACAGCAGCTGGAAGCGCAGTTCGCCGCCATGGAGAATGCGCTGGCTCAACTAAGGAGCCAACAAACCTGGATTGCGGCGCAGATCGCCGCGCTCACCGTGACGTCGGGGAACTGACGATCCGACCGAATTAAGGGGATGACATTCGTGAGCATGTTGGCCCAAAGCGGTTTCCAGGCTTACCAGAAAAACAAGTTTGAAACCGCGTCTCCTCACCGGCTGATCCTGATGCTGTACGATGGCGCCTTGTCCAATCTGGCCAGAGCCAGACAGGCCCAGGCGGAAAACCGGAAGCTGGAAGCCGGCCGGTACATCGGGAAATGCCAGGAAATCCTGCTCGAGCTGATCGCCTGCCTGAACGAAGAACAGGGGGGCGAAATTGCCAAAAATCTGAAGCAGCTCTACATGTACATGATCGAGCAATTGCTCAGGGCGAACATCCGCAACAATCCGGAACTGATTATCGAAACGGAATCCTTGCTGAAACAGCTTCGCGAAGCATGGGAGCAAATCGGAAAGGAAGTCGGACTCGGTGCGACCCGGTGAACGGGGGCCGGCGCGGTTCGGCGCCGCCGCCAATTCCGCTGCGGGAAACGACCAGGAGACGGCGGCTTTGCTTGCGCGGTGGCGGGAAGGGTATGCACGGCTGGCCGACCTCAGCGGACGGCAGTTGGCCCTGGTCAAGGACGTCGTGCCTGCGGTGAAACCCGCGGGTGCCGCGGAGAACGGGGAAGCTTCCCCGAAAACCGCGGATGCCGTTTTGGAAGGCGCGTATGACGACCTCTGGTTTCGGCTGGGATGCCTGGCGGAAGAGAAAGAGGCCGTTCAGCGCGAGTTGGAACGCCTGCAGGATGAACTCCGCCGGCGGCTCGGCGAGGAGGAATTGAAAGCCAGATTCGAGCGGGATGTGCGCGCTTCGGCGGAACAAGCCCGCGTGCTCACCCTGGAGACGGCGCGGAAAGTGGAAAGCCTGTTCGCTTACATCGGCGAACGGCTCGGTTCCGTGCGCCTGCACCGCAAGGCGATGCACGCCTACTACGGCATGGACCGCGACGACCCGGTTCCGCTGTACTTCGACGAAAAAAAATGAAAGGAATTGTACGGCAGCTCTAAAATATGACAGAAGTCCTGCCGATATTAATTCTTGGGTCGCATGGATGCGGCCAACAACAAATCATGGAGGATGATGCAGGATGTCGATGTTCATCAACACGAACGTCAGCGCGATCAACGCCCATCGCAACCTCTCCTTCAACAACACCCAGATGGGCAAAGTGATGGAGAAGCTGTCGTCCGGCTACCGGATCAACCGCGCTGCCGACGACGCCGCCGGTCTGGCCATCTCCGAGAAGATGCGCTACCAGATCAACGGCTACTACCAGGCGATCCGGAACGCGCAAGACGGTATCTCCCTCATCCAGACGGCGGAAGGCGCGCTCACCGAAGTGCACGCCATGCTGCAACGCCTGAACGTGCTGGCGAACCAGGCTTCCAACGGAACGCTGGATGACACGGACCGTCAAAAGATCCAACTCGAAGTGACCCAGCTGCGCGAAGAAATCGACAACATCGCGGACACCATGAAGTTCAACGGGATCCAGCTGCTCAATGGCAGCGTGAGCAGCATCAGCTTCCAAGTCGGCTTTCAAGCGGGAACGATGATCTCGGTTTCGCTGGGAAGCGGCATTCAAACCGCCGCGCTGGGCATCGACCAAATCAACGTCAGCTCGGTGAGCGGTGCGCAAACCGCCCTGACGGCCATTCAAAACGCCATCAGCATCATTTCGCAACGCCGCGCCGAATTCGGTGCCGTGCAAAACCGCCTGGAGCACACGATCAACAACGTGGGCGTCAATGCGGAAAACCTGTCGGCTTCCGAATCCCGGATTCGCAACGCCGACATGGCGAAGGAACTCACGGAGTTCACCCGGTATCAAATTCTGGTGCAAGCCGGCACCGCGATGCTCGCGCAAGCCAACGCAGTACCGCAAAACGTGCTCCGTCTGCTCGGCTGATTCGGAAAACCAACATCGGCTTGGAAAAACTCCCCGATTCCCGTCGGGGAGTTTTTCTATTTAGTTTTTTCGCTCAAAATCCGATATACTAAATATCTTCATGTCGAATTTTAAAAGAATCTCCATTAGGGTGTTGTGAGCGATGATCATCGTGACTCCGCGGGAAACCCTCGACCTGTCGGGTCAGGACCGGGATCGGTTCGCCTCGTCTCTTCAGCAATTGTTCCGGGATTTGTACGACCGTCACGAGATCGTGCAGGAAGTGCTCATTGACGGCGTGCCTTTCAGGGAAGGATACAACGAATACTTGCTGGAAAACATGGAAACGGTCCGCCGCGTGGAAATCCGTACCGTGCCCGCGAACGAACTCATGCGGGAAATCGCAGGGGAACTGATGGGCTATCTTCCCCGCCTGCTGAGCGCCTGCGATTCCATTTCGGAACTGTTTTACGGGGAAATGACGCAGGAGCACTGGACGTATTTCAACCAAATGACTGAAGGCATTGGCTGGTTGATGCAATCCGTCCATGCGCTCCGGCATCATCTGGAGCGCACGGGGGAAAATGTCGCTTTGACGGCGGCGTTGAGCGAATTTGAGGCAGGGTTGAAGGACCAGCTGGCGGAGTTGGCCCGCGAATTGGGCAGCGGCGACCATACGGCCGTCGGCGACCGCATCAAATACGAAATTCCGCCGTTGTTGGATACCCTGCTGGAAAGACTGGCCGGGTGACGGGAATGAAAAAATACGCAGCGGACAACCTCCTCTTTCTTCGCGAGGAATATCCGGAGATTTACAAGCTGATCGGCAACCGTTCGGCCAATGCCGAGCTTTATCGCCGTGAAGAAGCTCGAAACGGACAGCCAAACCTGGTGTATTGTCCGGAAGGTCAGGCTCCGCAATTCCTTTACAGCCGTTACGACCCCGGTTTGGAAGCCGACCGGTGGGCCGCTTCGATGGAAACCGGCCTGAAGGACGCCGCCGATGTGCTGGTGGCCGGTTTCGGCTTGGGTTATCATATGGCCGCCTTGTTGCAGGCATACCCTGACAAGCGTTTTTTTGTCTATGAACCCGACATGGACTTATTCCTACACGCCATCGAATCCGTCGATCTACGCCCGATTCTGGCCAGCCGGCAAATCGCCGCCATCGCGGTGGGCGGGGACAACATGACGTTGACCAAGCTGCTCGTCGAATTGTTCAGAGCCCAGAAGGGGGGATTTGCGTACGCGGTACTGCCGTTTTACAGACGAATCCGGCCCGATCTGGAGCAGCGCCTGAGCGACATGATTCCCCGAATCGCGCAGAGTTACAACTCCGACCTCATCACCGTCCTTAACTTCAAATCCGAGTTTCTCGAAAACCAGATCGTCAATTTCGAACGAAATTTGCGCACGCCGTCCTTTTTCGGTCTAAAGGATGCCTGTCGGGGTATGCCCGCCATCATCGTGGGTTCCGGACCGTCCCTTGGCATGGCTGTCGAAGAACTTCGCGTCGCAAAGCGGCACGCCCTCATTATCGCCGCCGGGTCCTCCGTGCAGGGCCTTTTGCATTATGGTATCGAGCCACATCTGATTGTGTCCATCGACCCGGGGGAACCCAACCAAAAAGCTTTTGAAAAGCTGGATATCAGCCATATTCCGTTCCTTTATGCTCCGACCATCAAGCATACCGCCATCAAGGACGACGAATCGCCCTATCTCCTGCACGCGATGTACAGCTTCGACGTGATCTCGCAATATTTGATGGATCCTGCCCCAATAGACGGTGTTCTGTATTCCACATCCTCGGTGACGGGAACAGCCATCCAGGCGGCGATCGTCATGGGATGCACGGAGATTGCACTGATCGGCCAGGACTTTTCCTTTCCGAATCAGCAATATTATACGCCCGGCGTTTCCCACGTTCCGGATCTGGCGCAGAAAGGATATGTCCGGCTGGCCAAATTGAGCGTGCCCAATGTGGCGGGCGGCGTAAACCCCACGAACCCCAATATGTTGCATTTGAAACACGACGTGGAAGAAATCATTCGGACATTTCCCGAAATTGCGTTTTACAACGCTTCGCCGGTAGGCGCCGTCATTGAAGGGACCGTGCATGTGAAACTTGGCGAATGGCTGGAGAAACACCGCCACGTTTCCCTGGAAAACGATTGGCTGAGAAAACGCATACGAACCCTTGCTCCCTTTCCTCCCGACAAAATTGCCGTGATCGCCGGGCGATTTGGCAGGATGATACGGGAAATGAAGGCTTTTCACGAGTCCTTGCTGCAGGTGGAAGAAATGCTGGGCATCGGAAACCTTTCCCGTCCCCGGGAAGAATGGTTTGTCCGGTTTGAACGGGCATGGGCGGGAATGGTGGACCATCCGCTCTACAAGCGGGTTTTCTCACTATTCCTGATGCCGGAGAAGTTTCATATGGAGCGAAACTGGGAGGATATGCGGAAGGAAACGGACCTCGCCGCAAAGTTCCTGCGCTTGCAGCATTGCGTCAGACCGTTGGTGGAGGGACTCAAGTCGCTGGTTCCGATGGCGGAGGAGCGCATGAAGGAAGTCGCGGAAAAGCTGGAGAAGCGTTACGGCGTGAAGGTGTGAAAGGATCGGAGAAGATATGAAAACGGGGTTTTATACCGGCAAAAAAATATTGATCACGGGCGGCACGGGGACGATCGGACGGGCGTTGACCCGCCGGCTGCTCGCGGAAAATCCCGCGGTCATCCGCATTTTCAGCCGGGACGAACACAAGCAGTTCGAAATGCAGCAGGAACTGCACGGGTACGACAACATCCGGTATCTCATCGGCGACGTCCGGGACGCCGACCGCGTTCTCCGGGCGATGGAAGACATCGACTACGTCTTTCATCTTGCCGCCATGAAGCACGTTCCGTTCTGCGAATACAACCCGTTCGAGGCGGTCAAGACCAATGTGATCGGCACGCAGAACGTCATCCACGCCGCCATCGCAGCCAAGGTGCAGCGCGTTCTGTTCACCAGCACGGACAAGGCGATTTCGCCGACCAATACATACGGTGCGACCAAACTGACGGCGGAACGGCTCATCTCCGCCGCGGAATATCACAAGGGTCCCCGGAAAACCGTGTTTTGCTCGGTTCGCTTCGGCAACGTCATGGGATCGCGGGGATCGGTCATCCCGCTTTTTGTCCGGCAAATCCTGGAGGAACGGCGGGTGACGGTGACAAATCCCGACATGCTTCGTTACATGATGACGCCCAGCCAGGCGGTGGAACTGATCATGCGTGCCAATCACACGGCGTACGGCGGAGAGGTTTTTGTGCTGAAAATGCCTGTGGTGAAACTGGGCGATCTCGCGGAAGTCGTGATCGAGGAAACCCGCCGGGAATTCGACATCCGGGATGCGGTCAGGACGGATATCATCGGTCTGCGTCCGGGTGAAAAGATGGTTGAAGAACTGATGACGCCCGACGAAGCCGAAGCGGCCATGGAGACCCGGGACATGTACATCCTGCAACCGTTGTTTGGCGGGACGGTCAGAAGGGAGTATCCCGATATGGTGGACAAAAGCGGATTCTGGCCATTGTACGTCATGAAAGAACCGATTCCCAAGGAAACCATTGGTGCCTGGATCCGGAAAGAAAACCTGATCCGAAAACCGGAAAAGGCGGACAGAGTCCGGATTTGACGTTCCAGGCACCGGAACCATTGGGAGGGAAAGAATGAGGCCCCATTTTTTCATCGTGGGTGCCGGCAAATCCAGCGCGGTGTGTTTGTCTATTTAATTAATCGGGCGGTGCGCGCATGAAACATCTCATGGAGAAAAAAATCGTGATCTTTGGAATCGGAACGGTTCAACAAATACTTGAATCCCGTTACCCGGAATTGCCCGTCGTGGCGTATGCGGACAACAACCCGCAGAAACAGGGAACGCAATATTTGGGAAGACCGGTCTTGTCTCCGGAGGCTATTCGAAGCATTTGGGCAGAAGACATGGCCATTGTGGTGGGTTCCAGCAACTTCAACGAAATCTCGCAACAGCTGGACCATCTTGGTTTCAATTGCGAAGGGGATTACTTTGACGGGATGGATTTCCTCACGGAAGAGGAATTCCGTTCCATCGTGCCATTCGACCCCGATATGGAAACCGAATTTATCCGTTATTTCAGGCTTTGCAGAAAGTACACCATGACTTCGGTCACGCGCATGTACGCGCTGTACAACGCGATCCGTTACATCGTGCAGAACCGGATTCCCGGCGATATTGTGGAATGCGGGGTGTGGAGAGGCGGCAGCTCCATGATGGCCGCCCTGACCCTGCTGGGAATGGGGGATACCGGACGAAAAATTTACATGTACGATACATTTGCCGGCATGAGCGCGCCGGAAGAAGCGGATGTGGATTATTACAACCAGAATGCGAAAGCGGAATGGGAAAAACACGAGAAACAAGACGTTAATCTTTGGTGTTACAGTCCTCTGGACGCGGTGGAGCGAAACCTGAAATCGACAGGCTATCCTGCGGACCGATTGGTGTTCGTCCGGGGAAAAGTGGAAGATACCATACCGGAAACCATGCCGTCGCAAATTGCGCTGTTGCGACTGGATACGGATTGGTACGCGTCCACCCGGCACGAGCTCGTTCATCTGTATCCGGTTCTCAGTGAACAAGGCGTGCTCATCGTCGACGACTACGGCCATTGGCAGGGAGCCAGGCGGGCGGTGGAAGAATACTTCTCCGATCATCCTCCGCGTCCGTTGCTCCACAAGATTGATTATTCGGGCAGAGTGGCCATAAAAACGGCAAGTCTTTGATGAATTCACATTCGGAAGGGGAATCCATATGGATTACGTTTGCCCCTTGTGCGAAAGCCACCGTCATATTACGCTCAAGGAAATTCAGGCATCCGACTTGATCGAAAAATACCAAAGAGTTTTTCACATTGACGTCCGCCATTATTTTTTGGACAAGTCCCTTTTCTTGCTGCAATGCGCCGATTGCAGGCTGAAGTATTTCCATCCCAGAATGGAAGGCAGAAGCGATCTCTACGAACAGCTGGAACGATTTGATTGGTATTACCAGGATGAGAAACCCGAATTTGAATTTGCCCTGGAAAAGTTGATCGAAAAAAATCCGTCCTCGGTGCTGGAAATTGGTTGCGGGGATGGACGATTTCTGAAAAAAATTCGTCACCTGTTTCCCGTCCGGGCCAGGGAATATAACGAGAATGCCTTGAAGAAGCTCGCGCAAATGGGAATTCAGCTGGACGAAGAAGACATGAAATATGATTTTGTCATGGCGTTCCAAGTCCTGGAACATGTGGAGGATGTCAAGGGATTTTTGGACTTTTGCGTCGAAAAACTGAATGACGGCGGGTTTTTGCTTCTTACCGTGCCAAATAACGATTCGAAATACGCCAGGGAAGTCGACGATATTCTGGATCATCCGCCGCATCATAGTACGCAGTGGCCCAAAGCTGCACTTTACGAAATTGCGAAAAAATATTCTTTGAGAGTCGAAGAGTACTATGCCGAACCCATTCGGCTGGTCCATTATCGGGCCATAATTGATGTACGCAGACGGACTTTGCCGTTGGGTGATCTGTTTGCACAGTACGGTGGTGTGTTCCGTCATTTGGTCTCCGCGATTGACCGCGTTCTGGCCCCTTATTTTTATGATCTCGTTTCCTATCCCGGCCATACGCACGGTTGCCTGTACAAAAAAACGGCACAAAAATGACCAGGCGGGGACGAATATCCATCATGAAAAACATCGTTCATCTCAATACCAACGATGTCCGTGGAGGCGCAGCCAAGGTGGCGAGGCGCCTGGCGGAGGCACAGATTCGCCAGGGCACGGACGTCTCCATGCTGGTCCGCTACCGGGAAAGCGATGATGACTGGGTGTATCTCTTCCCCTTGGACCGGGACCAGGACAACTCGTACGAGGAACAGGGCTTGCTGGATTACGATCTGAAAGGGAGCGACCGCCTGCCGGAACTTTCGGTTGTTTCCCGGGCCGATCTAGTCCACGCCCATAATTTGCACGGCGGATACTTCAATCCCCACTCCCTGGTCCGGCTGTCGCAGACCAAACCGGTGCTTTGGACCCTGCATGACATGCAGGCGGTAACCGGACACTGCGCGTATTCCTATGACTGCGACCGCTGGGAGATCGGCTGCGGGGAATGCCCTGACCTGACGGAATATCCCGCCATCCCCGTCGATTCCACCAGGAACCTGTGGCAGGACAAAAAGGAAATATACGCCCAATCCATTCTGTACATCGTCACGCCGTCTTTGTGGCTGAAACGGATCGTGGAACGCAGCATGCTGGCCGGTCATCCGGTGGAGTTGATTTATAACGGGGTGGATACCCGCATTTATCGCCCGGGAGATCGGACGGAGCTTCGGCGCAAGCTGGGGTTGCCCGACGACCGCGTACTGATCGGCTGCTTCGCCGATTATGGCACGCTGGGGAACAAGCGAAAGGGAGGCCATGCGGTCTCCGAAGCGATTGATTACCTCAAGGGGAAATCCATTCCGTTCCTGGTGGTCAACGTCGGAGTCCGGCATGCGTCCAGGGATGATCCGTTTGTCGTGAACGTGGGATACATCGAAGACGAGGTCCGGATGGCGGAGTGGTACGCCGCGATGGATCTCTTTCTGTTCCCGTCCATGGCCGACAACTGTCCGCTGGTGGTTTCCGAGGCGATGGCATGCGGTCTTCCCCTTGTCACATTTGCCACCGGCGGCATTCCCGAGCTGGTCCGGGACGGCGTGCATGGAGCCGTGGCGCCCCGGGGGGATACGAAAGGGTTGATCCAGCGGCTGGAAAGTCTCGCCCAAGACCCGGAACTGCGCCGCAGCATGTCTTTGCGGTGCCGGGAAGATGCCGTCAGGCTGTACGACCACGACCGGATCGTCGCCCAATATCGGAAGGCATACGAGAATTGCGAAGCCCATTACCGGGAGACCTGTCGGGAGCGGAACATTCGCTCGTTTCCCGCCCCCGCCGTTTCCGAGCCCAAGGTCGCCATCCTGGACTTGGACGACCGTGTGCCGGAACGCATTCAACATGCGGATGCCGATCTGATCGGGTTGTGTCCGCCTTCCAGGACCATGAGCCGATCCATGCTGCAAACCATGGTCTGGTATTACCAGGGTGAAGATATTATTTATTGCCCTGTCCATACCCTGCAAAAAGACGGAAAATTGTTCAAGTCCCCCGTGACACCGCTTCTGTGGAAGGATAACGGGATGGCCGGCCTTGATCTCTACTTCGCGAACACCATGCTGTTCCGAAGAGAGTTTCTGCTGAAACATTGGGATGAGATGCGGATTTCCGGCGTGGCGGTCGCGGAGAGCAGCGTCGCGCTGGAACATGTCTACTTCCGGCTGGGTGTGTCGGAATATCTCGAAGGTAAACTGAAAACGCGGAACGTCCGATCTTTATATATATACGGCGCCGGCGTCCATACCAACGAACTGATGGCCCAATTGGATCTGCAACAAATCCCGCTCAAGGGATTCATTGACCAGGACGCCGGGAAGGCGGGCACGACCCTGCACGGTTTGCCCGTTTATCATGCCAGCGAGTTGCCGGCCTTGCGACCCGAGGCCGTTCTGATTTCATCCCAAGCGTTCGAGGAGGAAATCTACGAACAACTCGCCGCCATCATGCCGCGGCAGCGTGTGCTGCGCTACTACGGGCTCCGGGACGAAAGGGTGAGGATTTGAATTCGAACCCCGTCGTTTCCATCATCACGGCCACCCTGAACAGTGCAAAAACATTGGAAGAAACCATCCAAAGCGTCCTGCGGCAAACCTATCCCCGCATCGAATACCTGATCATCGACGGAGGATCGACGGACGGAACGCTGGACATTATCGAGCGGTATCGGCCGCGGCTGGCCCGCGTTGTCTCCGAACCGGACGACGGCATCTACGACGCGTTCAACAAGGGAATTGCCGCATCGTCCGGGGAAATTCTTTATTTCCTGAACTCGGACGACAGTCTCGCGGATTCCGGCGTCGTCGAGCATTTTGTCCGGCGTTTCCGGGAATGGCCGGAAGTATGGGCGATTTACGGCAATGTGCGGGTGCGGGAAGGAGATCAGAATCACATACTGGGCCGAAGCCTCACGGCGGATGACTTCCGGCGCGGGGAGTACCCGCAGCAACCGGCCATGTTTGTGCGCCGGCAGGTGTTTGAGCAATTGGGCCCGTTCGATACCCGTTACCTGATCGCGGGGGACATCGATCTGATTGCCCGGCTGTACCTTGCACCGGGAGAACGCATCCGTTATGACAACCGCGTCGTGTCCAATTTCAGGCGGGGGGGCGTTTCTTCCCGTTATGACACGCGACTTCAGGGGATGCGGGAGGCGGAAGACATCCTGCGCCGGCATTTTGGCGAGGCGCCGGATCTGGCCGGCACCGAGATCCGCAACAATGCGCTGTATCGCATGTGGCTGGAGTGCCTCCTGGTGAACGGCAGGGGAATTACGGGTGTTCTGAAACCCGGGTGCGATCGGGTGGCCATTTTCGGGACGCGCATGACCGCCCGCTATCTGCTCGCGGATTTGCGCCGGGAAGGCTTGACCCCTGTCTGCTTTCTCGACAGCAATCCTCACGTTCAGGGCCGGGAAATCGAGGGCGTTGCGGTTCGACCTCCCGATTGGCTGGCAAAGCATCCCGATGCGGCAGACGCCGTCATCGTTTCCGTGGAGAACGAGCGGGATGCCGTTCTGGCCGAATGGCTGAAAGATAAGATTCGCGCGGTTTTACCCGTATGGACGTGGAAAAATCTGGTCCTTCGAGCGTTTCTTCAGAAGGATCGTTAACCCGGACGGTATAAGGGAGGCACCGTTCATTGATTCAAACGACCAAATACCCGCTTCCGGACATATCCTTCGGTGCGGAAAATCGCTTGTGGATTTACGGAACGGGGGAAATCGCCAGATCCTACTACGAGCAATTGAAAGAAATCCGCCAGTCCCACCGGGTTGCCGGTTTCATCAATTCATTCGGCAATCCTTCTTTCTTCTTGGAAAAAGGGGTGATTGCCAAATGGGAGCTGCGGGCAAATCCGCACGATCTCTACCTCGTGGCTTCCCAGTTATATGCGAAATATATGGTGGATATGCTTCTGGCGCGCGGTGCGCGGGTCGATCAGATTATCTGCCCGCTGGATTGGCTGTATGGCCACAAACGTGACAGGCGAGGCATAATGATTTATCAATTTGGCAAAGTTGGTTCGGCAAGCGTATACCTTTCGTTAAGCCGTCTGGGCCGTGAAGTGTATCATGCTCACTACCTCCAAGCGGACATTCTTACTGCCGAGATTAAGGATAAGATGAATGCCGGTGAAGAGATCCCTTCCCACTTGAGTGAAATTCTATACCTGCTAAGCAGCTTCCGCAAACGAAAATGGGATATCATCAGCATGGTCCGCGACCCATTGACGCGGAACATTTCTGCATTTTTCCAAAACCTTCATATATACTCTCCTTCTTACAAGGACCGCGAACTTTTCATGCGGTTGGCTCCGGAAGAAAGGGTGGACAGGCTTATCAGGGAATTTTTCGATTATTATGTTCATGACCGCGCGTTTCATTGGTTTGACGACCAAATGAAAACTTTCCTCGGCTTTGATGTGTTTGCGCATCCGTTTGACCGGTCGAACGGATACAGCGTTTACGAATGGGACGGCCACCGGCTGCTTTTGATGCAAACCGAGCGAATGTCGGGCCTTGCCAGTGTGATCGGCGATTTTCTGGGCCTTTCCGGGTTTGAACTTTCCAGGGATAATGTGGGGGAAGCGAAAGATTACGGAGAGATCTATAAAAAGTTCCGGGAGCGCATCCGGTTTGACGAAGCGTATCTTGACCGGATGTACAACAGCCGGTTGGCCAGACACTTCTATGCTGATGAAGACATCGAAGCGTTTCGGCGAAAATGGTCGAAACAGCCATGAGAGGATGGTCTCGGATGAAAAAAAGAGCGCTCATCACCGGCGTCACCGGACAGGACGGCGCCTATCTTGCGGAATTTCTGCTCAACAAGGACTATGAGGTGCACGGCATCAAGCGTCGGGCGTCTTCCTTCAATACGGACCGGATCGATCATCTGTATCAGGATCCCCACGAACAGAACGTAAATTTTTATCTGCATTACGGAGACCTCACCGATTCGACGAACCTGATCCGCATCCTGCAGGAAGTGCAGCCGGACGAAATTTACAACCTCGCGGCGCAGAGCCACGTGAAAGTGTCCTTCGAGACGCCGGAGTACACCGCCAACGCCGACGCCGTCGGCACGTTGCGCCTGCTGGAGGCCATCCGTATCCTGAACCTTATCGACAAGACCCGTTTTTACCAAGCGTCAACTTCCGAATTGTACGGCAAAGTGGCGGAAGTCCCCCAATCGGAGAAAACTCCGTTTTACCCGCGCAGTCCGTACGCGGCGGCCAAGCTGTATGCGTACTGGATCACCGTGAACTACCGGGAAGCGTACGGCATCTTTGCCTGCAACGGCATCCTGTTCAACCACGAATCGCCGCTGCGGGGCGAGACTTTCGTGACGCGCAAGATCACACGGGCGGCCGCCCGGATCAAGCTGGGGCTGCAGGACAAGCTCTACCTGGGCAACCTGAACGCCAAGCGCGACTGGGGCTACGCCGGCGACTACGTGGAAGCGATGTGGCTCATGCTCCAGCAGGACCAGCCCGACGATTACATCATCGCCACGGGGGAGACGCATTCGGTACGCACCTTCGCGGAGCTGGCGTTCGCGGAGCTGGGCATGGAGCTGGAATGGGTCGGCAGCGGCGTGGAGGAAAAAGGGATCGACAAAGCCACGGGGCGCGTCCTCATCGAGGTCGATCCCCGCTATTTCCGTCCGACGGAAGTGGACTTGCTCCTGGGAGACCCGTCGAAGGCGAAGCGCGTGCTCGGCTGGGAGCCGAAGGTAAAGCTTCCCGAACTGGTCAGGATGATGGTTCAGGCCGATCTGGAAGAGGCGAATAAAGACCTGGCCGTCCTGCGGGAAGGCTACAAGGTTCGCCGGTATTACGAGTGACGTGACGGAGGTCCTTTTTCGGATGAATCCACTGGAAAGTTTCTGTGTCGCGACTTCCATTGCTCCGGGAAACGTTGAAATACAAACAAAAGCGATCAACAGTTGGCTGAGGGAAGGGTTTCACGTCGTTTCCATCAACAGCGGGCAGGAAATTGAGGCATTGTCCCCGATATATCCGCAAGTGCGATTTGTGGAGAGCACCAGGGACGCCCGCGACAAATTTGCCAAGCCGTACATTTACTTCGACGATTTCCTTGATTTTTTCAAGTCCAGCGGATACAGGCGGTTCGGCCTGATCAATTCCGACATCGTGCTGGCCCCTCTGGATGATGAAGGCAGAAATCTCATATGGAAATGTACCGGTCATGCGTTGTTGTTCGGTTCCCGATTGAATGTCGAGTCGTTGGATGAGCCGCATGACGGTACCATTTTTCATATGGGATATGATTTCTTCTTTTTCGATGAACATTATCTTGACCTTTTCCCAAGATCGAATTTTTGCATCGGTTTGCCCTGGTGGGATTATTGGGCGGTGGTCGTGCCCATTTTGAAAGGGATGCCGACCCATCGAATGATATCCCAAATCGCGCTTCACCAGATCCATGAAGTGAAATGGGATCCGGACGTCTGGCATTCCCTCGGGGATGAATTCGGTCAATTCATGAAGCCTTACCTGGAGTTTACGGATATTTACACGCTGAACACCTCGACGGTGGCGTGCATTGAAGAAAAGTCAAGCGTCCAAATCGCCCGGCGCTTCCGGACAGATGCCAAAGTGGCCGTGGTATTGGACCGTAAAGATACAACCGGAGATACCCCCGCAATCGAGTCCCTGCGCCGCCAGACGATGCCGGGAGTCCATATTCTGAACGCGAATTCCCCGTCGCTCGCATCCGAACTCCGGGAATATGATTATATCTATTTCATGGAAGAAGGGGACGTCATCCCGCCGTATTTCTTGGAGTACATGTGTTCCGAAATTTGGGACAAGGCTTATGTCCAGTGCTGCTTCCGAATTCTGGGAGCCTGGGGGATGGATTACACGTTCCGGTTACGGGTGGACAGGAACTCGCCTCCCAACGAGAAAAATTTTGTGCGAAAGTCCATTGTCTTCTCCAAAGAGGCTTTGTTGCGCAACCCGAATGTGATTGACGATTGGACCGGGGAAGAAGGTCGGTTTCTGGGAACGGCGCTCATCGAGCGACCTTTTGAAGAATATGTCCTGCAAAGGGTGGGATCCCGTTCGGGCGCCAAACTGTATTTGTACGGCACCGGGAAACATTCGAAAATTTTGCTGGATCTCTTTAAGCCCCATGGCATTAAAGTCGAAGGTCTTTTCAGTCCGGACGCGGATTTGCACAACACCGAATTCGAGGGCTGTCCGGTCTATCACGACCGGTACATGACGGAGCTCGACTTCGATCAGGTGCTGATCTCATCCTATACCTTTGAAAAAACCATCTATGACAGAATCTCCCGGGTCATACCCGATTACAAAATCCTGAGATTGTATTTCTTGTGAGATACGCCCTGTTCGGCGAGTGAAAATGATCAAGTGAGGGAGGGCTGCGGCGGTGAATGCGGAAAGCGCCGTTTTTGTCGCCGGGCATCGCGGCCTGGTCGGTTCCGCGATCGTGCGCAGACTGCAGGAGAAAGGGTACCGCCGGCTGATCCTGCGCACCAGGCGGGAGCTGGACCTGCGGGACCAGGCGGCCGTTCGTGCTTTTTTTGAACGGGAACGACCGGAGTATGTGTTTCTGGCCGCGGCCAGGGTGGGCGGCATCCACGCGAACGCGACGTATCCTGCCGAGTTCATCTACGACAACCTGGCGATCCAGACCAACGTCATCGAGGCGGCGTACCGCTTCGGCGTGCGGAAGCTCATGTTCCTTGGCAGCTCCTGCATCTACCCGAAATTCGCGCCGCAGCCGATGCGGGAGGAGCATCTGCTCACGGGCGCCCTGGAGCCGACCAACGAACCGTACGCCATCGCCAAGATCGCGGGACTGAAAATGTGCGAAGCCTACAACCGGCAATACGGGACGGATTTCCTGGCGGTCATGCCCACCAACCTGTACGGAATCGGGGACAATTTCCATCTGGAGAACTCCCACGTCATCCCGGCGCTCATCCGCAAATTCCACGAGGCGAAGCGGAGCGGCGCGGCATTCGTGGAAGTGTGGGGCACGGGCAATCCGCGGCGGGAATTTCTGTATGTGGACGATCTGGCGGACGCGTGCGTATTTTTGATGGAAAACTATTCGGCCCGCGACCTCGGCGGATTCATCAACGTGGGTACCGGCACGGATCTCACCATCCGCGAACTGGCCGAAACGATCCGCCGGGTGGTGGGGTATGAGGGCGAGATCCGCTTCAACCCGGACAAGCCGGACGGCACGCCGCGCAAGCTCCTGGACGTCAGCCGGATCACGGCCCTGGGCTGGAAAGCGTCCGTTTCGCTGGAGGAAGGGCTGCGCCGCACCTATGAGTGGTATGTGCGGGAAGAACAAACATCCGGGGCGGTGAAGAAGTGAAGCTGATTCTGCTGTCCGGCGGCAGCGGCAAGCGCCTGTGGCCCCTGTCCAACGACGCGCGTTCCAAACAGTTCCTGCGGGTGCTCGACGATGGCCGGGGACGAAAGGAATCGATGGTGCAGCGCATTTGGCGGCAGCTCACGGAACTGGGCATGGACGGGCACGCATACGTGGCCGCCAGCCGGGCGCAGGCCGAAATGCTGGAGTTTCAGCTTGGCCAGGGCGTCAGGATCATCGCGGAACCGGAGCGGAGGGACACGTTCCCCGCCATCGCGCTGTCCGTTTTGTATTTGCTGGAACATGAAAAGGCCGATCCGGACGAGACGGTTCTGGTCCTGCCCGTCGATTCCTGCGTCGAGCAGACTTATTTCGCCCTGTTCGCGAAGCTGGACGCGCTGATCCAGGCATCCCTCGCGGACATCGGACTGATTGGCGCCAAACCGACCTATCCTTCGGAGAAGTACGGGTATATTCTGCCCGGCGCCCGTCTCGATGCCGATGCCTTTGCCGTGGAGCGGTTTGTGGAAAAACCGAAAGCGGAAGCGGCCCGGAGGCTGATCGACGAACACGCCGCGCTGTGGAATTGCGGCGTATTCGCGTTTCGCCCCGGGTTTCTCATGGACGTGCTGGCCGAACGGCATTATCCGGTGCGGTATCGGGAATTGCGCGAACATTACGATTCGTTGCCGGCCATCAGTTTTGACTACGAGGTGCTGGAAAGAACGGACCGCATCGGCGTTGTTCCGTACGGCGGGGAATGGAAAGACCTCGGCACCTGGAATTCGCTGACCGAAGAGCTGGCGGAGCCGGTCATCGGCAATGCCGTTCTGGATGAAGAAAGCCGCGGCAGCCATGTGATCAACGAGCTCGATCTGCCTGTCAAGCTGCTGGGCATCCCCAACGCCGTTGTCGCGGTGAGTCCGGACGGCGTTCTCGTGGCCGACAAGGCCGCCACGCCGCGCCTGAAGGAACTGCTGGGCGACGGGCCCGGACGGCCGATGTACGAAGAGCGCCGCTGGGGCTGGGCAAGGGTGCTGGATTTCACCACCAACGAGATGGGCTGGGAAGTGCTGACCAAGCGCATCTGCGTGCAGGCGGGCAAAAGTCTGAGCTATCAGACGCATCGGCAACGCAGCGAGATCTGGACGATTCTCTCGGGTTCGGGGGAAGCCGTCCTGGACGGCGACATCCGGCGCATCGGCCCGGGAGACGTCGTCGTCATCCGCCCGGGCGTGAAGCACGCGCTGCGCGCTTTCAGTCCGGTGGAGCTGATCGAAGTGCAGATGGGCGAAGCCCTCGTCGAAGAAGACATCCTTCGGGAAGATTACGCCTGGCCTCCTCACAATCCGTGAACGGGTTGTCGATATTGAAAGAAGAGGTGATTCCGTGCCGGAAGTCAGCGTCATCATGCCGGTTTACAACGGCGAAACCTGGCTGGAAGACGCCATCGCCAGCGTGCTGAACCAGTCGTACGGCGACTTTGAATTCATCGTCGTCAACGACGCCAGCCAAGATCGATCTTCGCACATCATCCGAAAATTTGCCGAGAGGGACCCCCGTGTGGTTGCGGTGGACCACGAGGTCAACCGGGGCGCGGCGGCCGCCCGCAACACCGCCATTCGCCGCAGCACCGGCCGGCACATCATGATGGCGGACGCGGACGACATCCAGCATCCGGACCGGCTGAAGCTGACGCTGGAGCTCGCGGAACGCGAACGGGCGGATATGGTGTTCCACGAGGGTGCGCTGATGGATGAAAAGGGGAACGACCTGGGCATCACGAAGGGTTTCCCCGATGACATGGACAGCCGCAACGCGCTGCTCCATCAGCTGCGCCGGAACCACCTGATCAGCGCCCTGGCCCTGGTGCGGAAAACCCCGGACGTGATATTTGACGAATCCCTGGCCAGCGCCGAGGATTTCGAACTGTTCCTGCGGCTTTTGCTGCGCGGTTACCGGTGCGCGCTGCTCAGGCAGCCGCTGACCCGGTACCGGAGGCACCAGACCAATCTGTCCAACGACCTCGCCAAGTCCGACCGGATGGTCAAGAGGGTGCTGGGCCGTCTCGACATGGAGGAGCTGGATCGCACCCTCGTTTCGGCATATGGCCCGGAAGAAGCGGCCAGGGCAATGGCGGCCGTATTTCTTTGGCGGGACGAACCGGGAGCGGCGGCGCGTTTGCTGGAATCTTTGCCGTTCTCTTGGGAGACGGAGTTCTACCTGGGAGTCAGCTATTATAAAATGGGAGACTTTGCCCGGAGCTTGCACAGCTTTGAGAAGCTGGACAGGATGCGGCCGGACGCCGCGGTGCGGAACAACGTCGGCGTGCTGGCCTGGGTGGTCTCCGGCGACAGGACGCGGGCAGGCGAATGCTTTGCCGCGGCGGCCGCCATGCGTCCCGGCTATCTGGACGCGGCCCGCAACGCCGAAGCCCTGGCCCGGGGGGACAAGGCGGCGCTCCGCCTGACGGAAAGGCCGCTGCGCAGTCATTTCATGGGTACGGAAAACTACGGGTCCGTGTAAAGGGGAATGGGATGCGATACATCTGTCTGCGGCGGGAACGGTACGAATCCGGCCCCCTGGCCGTCGTCCCGGTGCGGGAAACGGACATGGAGCCCATCCGCGTCTGGCGCAACGAGCAGATGCGGGTGCTTCGGCAGTCGCGGCCCCTCACCCCGGAAGACCAGCGGCGATATTTCCGCGACGTGGTGATGCCGACCTTCGAACAGCCGCGGCCTCCCATGCTTTTGTTCACCTATCTTTTGGAGGACCGTCCCATTGGATACGGCGGGCTGGTCCACATCGACTGGGAGAACCGGCGCGCCGAGATTTCATTCCTGCTGGAGACGGCGCGGAGCAGGGAGGATGCGGACGGGGAATACGCCCGGCTGTTTTCGTGTTTTTTGGGTTTGATGAAACATATCGCCTTCGACGAGCTGGGCCTGAACCGGCTGTATACGGAAACGTTCGACATCCGGCCGCTGCATGTCCGGGTGCTGGAAAACAACGGCTTCCGGCCGGAAGGCCGCATGCGGCAGCACGTGCGGATCGACGGCCGGTTCGTCGATTCGCTGATCCACGGTTGTCTGAGCGGGGAGCGGGACCATGTTTGATAGGTTCAAGGGGAAACGGGTATTTGTCAGCGGCGGCGCGGGCGTGATCGGCCGGGGGCTGGTCGCCCGGCTCGAGCGGGCCGGAGCGGAGGTGCTGGTCGGCGACCTGAAGCCGCGGCCGCCGGAATTTTCCCGGGCGGTCGCCTATTGGCAGGGCGACCTGAACGGGTTGCCCCGGCGCGTACTCGAAGATTTCGCGCCGGAAATCTGTTTTCACCTGGCGGCCACCTTCGAGCGTTCGACGGAAAGCTACGAATTCTGGCAGGAGAACGACCGCCACAACGTGCGGCTCAGCCATTACCTCCTCGATCTGGTCAAGGATATGCCGCAGCTTCGGCAGGTGGTGTTCGCCTCCAGCTATCTCATCTATGATCCGGCCTTGTATCAGTACGACCGTCCGGCGGAACAGCCCCGCGCCCTTCGCGAGGACGATCCGGTAAGGCCCCGCAATCTTTGCGGAATGGCCAAGCTGCAGCACGAGATGGAGCTGTCGTTCGTATCGTCGTTCCGGCCGTCCCTGGGGGTCGTCAGCGCACGCATTTTCCGCGTGTACGGCAAGGGTTCGCGGGATGTGGTATCCCGCTGGATCCGCGCGCTGCTCCGCGGGGAGACGCTTCGCGTGTTCCGGAAGGAAGGCATGTTCGACTACATCTACGCCGACGACGTGGCGGAAGGGCTGTTCCGCCTTGCCGCCTGCGGCCGCAGCGGCGTGGTCAACCTGGGCAGCGGACGGGCCAGGCGCGTGGCGGAACTGCTGGAGGTTTTGCGGCAACATTTTCCCGATATGCGATGGATCGAGGAGGACAGCGACATTCCCTTCGAGGCGTCCCAGGCGGACATGGGCCGTTTCCGGGAATGGACGGGCTGGCTGCCGGAGCGCGCGCTGGAAGACGCGGTGCCGGAGCTGATTGAATATTACCGGGCGCATCCGGCGGAAACCGGGAAGAACGGGGAACATCGGCCCGGGCCCGAACCTGCCGTGCTCGTCACCAGTGCGTCGAAAAAGGTGCCCCTCATCCATTCCCTCATGGAAGCGGCCGCACGGTCGGGCCTGCCCATGCGCGTGGTGGCCGCGGACAGTGACGATACGTGCATCGCCCGCCATTTCGCGGACGGGTTCTGGAAGATGCCGAAATTGCAAGATTTGAGCGTGCGACAGCTGACGGAGAAGTGCCGGGAGCTGGGGGTGGCGGCCATCGTGCCGACCCGCGACGGGGAACTGTCCTTTTTCGCCCGCCATCGCGCCGAGCTGGAAGCGGCGGGCGTTGCCGTCATGGTATCCGACGAGGAAGCGATCGAACGCTGCACCGACAAGCTGCTGTTTTACGAATATTTGGCGACGCGCGGATTTCCGGTCATTCCGACATTCCGGAGCGCCGATGAAGTGCCGGGGGACGCGCTGGTGGTGAAGGAGCGGTACGGGGCCGGCGCGCGGAAGATGGCCCTGAACGTTTCCCGAGAGCAGGCCAAGGCGCACGCCGCTTCCCTGAAACATCCGATCTATCAGCCTTTTGTCAAGGGTTACGAGATCAGCGCCGATCTGTATGTGACGCGAAGCGGCCTGTGCAAAGGAGTCGTGCTGCGACGCCGGGAGAAGGTGGTGGACGGCGAGTCGCAGGTCACCGCCACGTTCCGCGACGAAAGGCTGGAGCGCCTGTGCGCGGACATGGCCCGGGAGCTCGGGGTTTACGGCCATGCGGTGGCGCAGTGGATCGTGGACGGGGAGGGCCGGTACCACCTTGTCGAATGCAACCCCCGCGTGGGCGGTGCGTCGCGGCTCAGCTGGCAGGCCGGCCTGCGCAGCCTGGACTGGTTTCTGGCCGAGGCGCTGGGGCAGGATGCCGACGCGATCCCGTTTTGCCGGGCGGAGCGGGAGATGCGGATGGTGCGGTATCCCGAGGACCGGTTCGCGGCGGCGGAGCCGGGAAGCGCGGAGGAGCGCTTTTGATGCCGGCGAAGGCGAGATCCCGCGGGCTCCTCAAGGCCGACGTCGTGGCGTTCGATCTGGACGACACGCTGTACGAGGAAATGAGCTTCGTCCGCGGCGGATTTCGCGCCGTGGCGGCCTGGCTGGAGCAGGAAGTGCCGGGAGCGCGGGCGAAGGATTGTTATGCGTGGATGATGGACGAACTGGAGCGGCACGGCCGCGGGCGGGTGTTCGACGCGGTGCTGGAACGGCTCGGGCGGTGCGCTTCCCGCCGGATGGTGGATGCCTGCGTCCGGGTGTACCGTCGGCACGAGCCGGATCTGGCGCTGTATCCGGACGCCGAGCGGGCCTTGCGGTCGCTGGAGGCGGCCGGCGTGCCGGTGTATGTGGTCACCGACGGCCATCCGGGTGTCCAAGCATCGAAGGTAAAGGCGCTCGGGCTCGACGGGAGACCATCCGTCCGCCGCTGCTATCTGACCCGGCGCTACGGGCTTCGCCATGAAAAGCCCTCGCCGCACTGTTTTCTGCGCATTTGCCAACGGGAAGGCGTCCCGCCCGAGCGGGTGGTGTACGTCGGCGACAACCCCCGCAAGGATTTCGCGGGTATCCGCCCCCTCGGGTTCCGCACCGTCCGGGTCCTGCGGGGCGCACACGCGAACGTCGAGCTGGACGAGGCGCACGAAGCGGAAAAGCGGGTGCGGAATCTGGACGAATTCATGGAATGGCTGGCGTCTCGGCCATAAAGGCCGTGCAGACCGGAACACGAGAGGTGGACAACATGGCGGTGCGAATCGGCGACCACTTCATCGGCCAGGGCCACCGGCCCTTCATCATCGCCGAGATGTCGGGCAACCACAACCAGTCGCTGGAGCGGGCGCTGCAAATCGTGGAAGCCGCGGCCAAAGCCGGCGCGCACGCGGTAAAGCTGCAGACGTACACCGCGGACACGATGACCCTGGACCTGCGCGAAGGCGAGTTTTTCATCGACGATGAACAAAGCCTCTGGAAGGGCAAATCGCTCTATGAACTGTATCAGGAAGCCCATACGCCCTGGGAATGGCATTCCGTCATCTTTGAGCGCTGCCGGCAGCTGGGCCTGGTCGCCTTCAGCACGCCGTTCGACGAAAGCGCCGTCGATTTTCTGGAATCGCTGGACGTGCCCTGCTACAAGATCGCTTCGTTTGAAAACACGGACATCCCGCTCATCCGCAAAGTCGCCGCCACCGGGAAGCCCCTGATCCTTTCCACGGGCATGGCGACGCTGGCGGAACTGGACGAAGCGGTGCGGGAAGCGCGGAAAGCCGGCTGCAAAGACCTGATTTTGCTCAAATGCACCAGCACCTATCCCGCACCTCCGGACGACTCGAACCTGCTCACGATTCCCCATCTGCGCGAGACGTTCGGCTGCGAGGTCGGGCTGTCCGATCACACCCCGGGGATCGGCGTGGCGGTGGCCGCCGTCGCGCTGGGATGCACGGTGATTGAGAAACATCTCACCCTTTCCCGGGCGGAAGGCGGGGTGGACGCCGCGTTCTCCATGGAACCGCAGGAACTGAAGCAGCTGGCGGAGGAGACGGAGCGCGCCTGGCGCAGCCTGGGAAGGGTGTCCTACGGTCCGGCGCCTTCGGAGCGCGCCTCCCTGAAACATCGCCGTTCTCTGTATGTGGCGGAAGATCTCCAACCGGGCGACGTCATCACCCGGGCCAATGTACGGGCCATCCGGCCTGGGCTCGGGCTGCCGCCGAAATATCTGGACCAGCTCCTCGGCCGCCGGGTGACGAAGCCGGTGCCCAAAGGCACGCCCGCGACCTTCGATCTGTTCGGTGACCGCCCATGAAAACCGTCGTCATCATCCAGGCTCGCATGGGATCTTCGCGTCTGCCCGGCAAGGTGCTGATGCCCCTGGGCGATACCGTGGTGCTGGACTACGTGGTGACCCGCTGCCGCCTGATCGCCGGAGCGGACGAGGTGGTGGTGGCGACGTCGACGCTGCCTCCGGACGACGCCATCGAAGCATGGTGCCATCGCCGCGCGACGCCGTGCTTCCGGGGAAGCGAAGACGACGTGCTGTCGCGGTACGTTGAATGCGCCCGGGCGTACCGCGCGGACCGGGTCATGCGCGTGACCGCCGACTGCCCGTTTGTCGATTATGAACTGGCCGGCGACATCATCCGCACCATGGACGCGGATCCAGCGGATCTTGTCGTGGTCGAGGGCGAACTTCCTCGCGGTCTGGTGACGGAACTGTTTGATTTTTCCGCTCTCGAAAGGATCCATCGAATCGGCAGGGAACCCCGGCACCGCGAACACGTCACCTATTACGCCTATGAATATCCCGGCCAGTTTCGGAGGGCCGTGCTTCAGGCGCCGGACGAACTGCGGCATCCCCGGCTGCGCATTACCCTGGACACGGAAGACGATTACCGGCTCTTAAAGGCGGTGGCGGATCGCTTCCGTGGCAACCTCGCTGTTCCGTCCAGGGAAGTCGTGCGGTTTCTCCTGGAGCACCCGGAAATCGCCGCGCTCAATGCCCATGTGCAGCAAAAACCTGTGGTATGACGCAAAAGCGAGGGAAGCGCAAGATGAACATCCTGCTCACCGGCGGAGCCGGTTTCATCGGCCGCTGGGTGGCCAAGCGGCTGCTGGAGGACGGCCACGCGGTCTGGATCCTGGACGATCTGTCCAACGGCCGGGAATCCAACCTGGATGAATTTCGGCATCATCCGGGCTTCAGGCAATTCGTGAAAGGTTCGATTCTGGACGAGCCGCTGCTGGCGGAGATGTTTGAAGCGGGCCGCTTCGATGTCTGCTATCACCTCGGGGCGTCCATCAACGTGCAGGATTCCATCGACGATCCCCGGACGACGTTCAACAACGATACCGTGGGCACGTTTTACGTCCTGGAGCAGTGCCGGAAGCACAACGTGAAAATCGTGTTCATGAGCACCTGCATGGTGTACGACCGGTGCCATGACGACAGCGGCATCACCGAAGAGCATCCGACAAAACCGGCCTCGCCCTACGCGGGGGCCAAAATTGCCGCGGAAAACATGGTGCTGTCCTACCATCACGCCTACGGCCTGCCGGCGGTGGTCATCCGGCCGTTCAACACCTACGGACCGTTCCAGAAAACCGGCGGCGAGGGCGGCGTGGTGGCGATTTTCATCTACAACAAGCTGGCCGGGAAAACGCTGAACATTTACGGGGACGGCAGGCAAACCCGCGACTTGCTGTACGTGGAAGATTGCGCCCGGTTCGTGGCCTGGGCGGGCTATTCCGACGCGGCCAACGGCCACATCGTGAACGCCGGTCTCGGCCGCGACTTCTCCATCAACGAGCTGGCGATGATGATCGCGGGGGATCCCTCGCGGATCCGCCACGTTCCGCATATCCATCCGCAAAGCGAGATTCCGAAGCTGCTCTGCAATCCGGCCAAAGCGGAACGTTTGCTGGGCTGGCGTCCGGAAGTGACCCTGGAAGAGGGCCTCCGGCGAACGGAAGAATGGATTCGGAACCACCTTGTATAGATTTGGAGGAAACCGGTCGATGATCGCAAACTGGGGCTGCCATTCGGGCGAATCGGTTGCACAGTCGGGGTCGGTTCATGTCATCCGTTGCACAACGTGCGGTTTCAAGCATATCGTGCCGATCCCCGAGGCAGAGCAGGTGCAAGAGTTCTACGCACATCATTATCACGGCAGCGACATCTCGCGCGCCGTCCGGAAAATGCGGGAAGACACGGAATGGCTGAACCTTGCTTATCATGACCGGTTGGATTTTTTTGAGCAAATGCTCCCGCCTGACCGAAGAAGATTGCTGGATATCGGATCGGGGTTCGGGGCATTCCTGCTCTGCGGCGCGGAAAGGGGCTGGGAGGTTTTGGGGGTGGAGCCTTCCCTTTCGGCTTCCGAATACGCCAGAAGCCAGGGGCTAAAGGTCGTTGAGGGGTTCTACGACGGAAAAATGGCGGAACGGCTTGGCACCTTTGATGTCGTCCATCTGGACCACGTGCTGGAGCACCTTCCGAATCCGATCCAGGTTCTGGAATGGATTCGTTCCTCCCTGGCGCCGGGCGGCCTCCTGTTTCTTGCGGTGCCCAACGAATTCAATCCTTTCCAGGAGACGCTGGTGGAAACGTACGGCTACCGGCGCTGGTGGGTTGTGCCGAAGCATCACATCAACTACTTTGATTTTGAAACGCTGCCCGCTCTCCTTGAGAGGCACGGGTTTGAAGTCGTGGCGAAGGAAACGAGCTTTCCGATGGAACTGTTTCTGCTCATGGGCATCAATTATGTGGACGAGCCGCAGCGGGGAGGGGAGTGCCATGAGCGGCGAAAACGGCTGGAGATCACCCTGCACCGGTCGGGCCGTAACGATGTAAGGCGCAATTTGCTGCGGAGTTTCGCGCAAAACGGTCTTGGAAGAGACGTGATCGTTTACGCCCGGAAAATATGAGGGATTTCCCGGCGATCGAAAGGCTGGCGAGCGCTATGGACAAGCCGGAGGATGCGAAGGCAAGGGAACAGCTTCTGCCCTACGGCAGACAATGGATCGACGAAGAGGACATCGCGGCGGTGGTGAACGTCCTGCGGGGCGATTTCATTACGCAGGGTCCGGCCATCGCGGCGTTCGAGCGGGCCCTGGCGGAGCGTGTCGGGGCGCGGTACGCCGTGGCGTTCGCCAACGGGACGGCGGCGCTGCACGGCGCCTGTTTCGCCGCGGGCGTCGGTCCCGGAGACGAGGTCATCACCTCCCCGATCACGTTCCTCGCCAGCAGCAACTGCGTGCTGTATTGCGGAGGCCGTCCCGTTTTCGCCGACATTCGCCCCGATACATACAACATTGATCCCGACGAGATCGCGAAGCGCACGACGGAGCGGACCCGGGCGATCATCCCCGTGGATTTCGCCGGCCAGCCGGCGGAGATGGACCGGATCATGGCCCTGGCGAAGGAACGCGGCCTCGTCGTCATCGAAGACGCCGCGCACGCCCTGGGCGCGTCTTACGACGGTCGGCCGGTAGGGTCCCTCGCCGACATGACGATGTTCAGCTTCCATCCGGTCAAGCACATCACCACCGGCGAGGGCGGCGTCATCGTCACGGACAACGAAGCCTATTACGAGAAGCTGCTCCTGTTCCGCAACCACGGCATGACGCGGGATCCGGCGAAACTGCTGTCCCCTGACGGCCCCTGGTACTACGAGATGCACGAGCTCGGCTACAATTACCGGATTACGGACATCCAGGCCGCCCTCGGCCTGTCCCAGCTGGACAAGCTGGAGCGGTTCGTGGAACTTCGCCGCTCCATCGCCCGGACGTATACGGAGGCGTTCTCCGGCATGGACGGCATTGTCGTTCCGTATCAGCATCCGAAGGCGGAGTCCAGCTGGCATCTGTACGTGCTGCGATGGGAGCCGGACCGGTTCCGGGGGACGCGACGGGAAATTTTCGAAGCGCTCCGGGCGGAAAACATCGGGGTGAACGTGCACTATATCCCGGTCTACCGGCAGCCCTATTACCGCCGGCTGGGCTATACGGACGTGGGCTGTCCGAACGCCGAACGATATTACGGCACGGCGGTCACGCTGCCGCTGTTCCCGAAAATGACGCCGGAAGACGTGCGGGACGTGGTCCGTGCGGTCCGGAAGGTGTACGAGCGATTTGTCATCATTTGAGCCGGGGGGATTTCGTTGGACGATCGGAAAGCATTGTTCAGACCGGACGACATTCTGGCCGTATCCTTTCCCAAATCGGGAAACACGTGGGTCAGGATGATCTACGCCAATATCATGCGGGAGTTATACGGGCTGGAGGAAATCAACCTCGTCAATCTGAATGATTTGTTGCCCGAATATATTTTCCGGCTCCAGACGACCCACGAAAATTTGCGAAACATGCGCTGGACTTACGATGTCCCAAGGCTGGTCAAGACCCATGAAAGGTATATTCCCGATTTTGAAAACCTGCGTTGCATTTTTATCGTCCGAAACCCCAAGGATGTCATGATTTCGTATTATCATTATGAGAAAGCCAAGAAACAGTCCTATCCGGGAGATTTGACGGCGTTCATCCGGGATTCCCGGTTTGGAATCGGAGCCTGGATCCGGCACACGGAGTCGTGGCTTGCGAACCGGCACCATTTGTCCGTCATCGAAATTTTTCGTTATGAAGAGATGAAAGAATCGCCGGCGCGCCATGTGAAAATCATGCTGGATCTCATGGGCGCCCGGCTGAGCGACGAACAGATTGACCGCGTCATCGAACGTTCCAGCTTCGAGCATACGCGAAGAATGGAAGAAAAGTACGGTCTTGGGCGATATAACGAGTTCCACGATTCGTTCCGGTTTACCCGGGACGGGAGCGTCAACCAGTGGATCCGCGAAATGAATGACGAACAGATCCGGTATATTGACGAAATGATCGCCGGCAACCGTTTGGTTTCCGAATTCTTGGGCGGCGTCCATTGAGCGCAATTCCGTTCCACGGAACGACAAAAAGTTTTGGACTGGGCGGTGCGTTTTTTTGCTCGAATTGAACGAAAAAACCGACCTGCACATTCACACCACCGCATCCGACGGCGTCCTAACGCCCGGGGAAGTGGTACGGATGGCTTTGCGCCGCGGGCTGACCCGCATTGCCATCACCGACCACGACACGGTGGCGGGGATTGCCGAAGCGCAGGCGGCGGCCGCGGGCACGGGTCTGGAGGTCATTCCGGGCGTGGAGCTCAGTTCCAAGTACAAGGGCAAAACGGTGGACGTGCTCGGCTATTTTCTCCGCGACACGAACCTGTTGGCGAAGAAGCTGGCGGAACTGCGAGCCCTGCGGGAAAACCGGGCGGAGCTCATCCTGGCGAAGTTCGCCGCCCTCGGCATGGACATTTCCATGGAAGACGTACTCCGCTTCAGCCAGGGGGGGGCCATCGGACGGCCCCACATCGCCCGGGCCGCGGTGGAAAAAGGCTACGCGCCGGATGTCCAGACCGTGTTCGATCTGTATCTGGCCGACGGGATGCCGTGCGACGTGCCCAAGGCGGAAGTGACGCCGGGAGATGCCATCGAATGGATTCACCGGGCCGGAGGCAAGGCGGTGCTGGCCCATCCGAAGCTGATCGGCGACGACGGACTGGTGACGGAACTGCTCGACCGGTTTCCGTTTGACGGTTTGGAGGTCTGGCATCGCAAGCACGCGCCGGAGGACGCGGCCGTTTACCGGAACATCGCCCGGGAACGCGGACTGTGGCAGACGGGCGGCTCCGATTTCCACGACGAAACGCACCAAATGGGCGAATTTGGGTTCCGCGAAGCGAAAGGCTGATGTATCCGCTTTCAAAAAATCGTTGACACCCCAAGCGGGCCAGTGTTATAGTCGGGTTGTGAGCCTGGCCAAATCGTTTTTTTGTTTTTTGTATTATGAATGAAGGGAATGCTTGGGGAACATGCAAGGAAGAGTAAAATGGTTCAACGCGGAGAAAGGCTACGGCTTCATTGAAACCGAAGAGGGCGGCGACGTGTTCGTCCATTTCTCCGCCATCCAGATGGAAGGCTACAAGACCCTGGAAGAAGGCCAGCTGGTCGAGTTCGATATCGTGCAGGGCGCGCGCGGCCCGCAAGCCGCGAACGTCGTCAGGCTGTAATCGCGAAGTCGAAAAAGAAAGAGAATCCAAGCTGTCGGTTGTCGTACGATTTGCCGGCCACAAGCTCCGGAACCGTTTTTCCGGGGCTTTTTTTGATGTTTCCGGAATGTCAAAAAAACGAAACATATTTCATGATCGTCCGTTCTGTCGCCCGCCCTCCCGGTGTGGTATGATGGAGCCAAGAAGAGGAGGGAATGGCGTATGAGATTCAACATCCGGGGCCAGCAGATGGAAGTCACGAAAGCGATTCGGGATTACATCGAGAAAAAGCTCGGTCGGCTCGAAAAGTATTTCGTCACACCTCCGAAATCGGACGTAAATGTCACCGTCAGCGTCGTCAGGGGCCAGCATGTGGTCGAGGTGACCATCCCCCTGCCGGGCGTCGTCCTGCGGGCGGAAGAGCGAAGCGACGACATGTACGCCTCCATCGACCTGGTGGTCGACAAACTGGAGCGGCAAATCCGCAAGCACAAAACGAAAATCAACCGCAAATTCCGGCAAACCGGCACGGCGAAGGGGCTGTTCAGGGAAGATGTTCCCGCGGCCGGCGCCGTGAACGGCGCGGAACCGGCGGATGAGGACGAATATGAACTGGTGCGGGTCAAGCGGTTCGAACTGAAGCCGATGGATGTGCAGGAAGCCATTCTGCAAATGAACCTGCTCGGTCACAGTTTCTACGTATTCGAGAATTCGGACACGAATCAGGTCAGCGTGGTGTACCGCCGCGCCGACGGCGGGTACGGGCTGATCGAGACGGCGCATTGAGGCGGAATGTCCCGCCGGCTCCGAAACTTGGAGCCGGCAGATTTCCTTTTATTGGCATGTTATACCAACATGTACCTATCCTTGCCTTGCCCCTCCCTTTTCAAATTGTTAAAATAAAGTGATGCGTCAAAGGCGCGGGAAAGAGGGGTTCTTCTTATGCTGGGTCTGGTCAAGAAAATATTCGGCGATCCCAACGAACGGGAGCTGAAGCGGTACTCCCGGGTCGTGGAGCAAATCAACGCGCTGGAACCGCAGATGGTGGCGCTGTCCGACGCGCAGCTTCGGGCCAAGACGGACGAGTTCCGGATGCGCCTGGAGAAGGGCGAGACGCTGGACGATCTGCTGCCCGAGGCCTTTGCCGTCGTGCGCGAGGCGTCCAAGCGGACGCTGAACATGCGCCATTTCGACGTGCAGCTCATCGGGGGCATGGTGCTTCACGAAGGCAAAATCGCGGAAATGAAAACCGGTGAAGGCAAAACGCTGGTCGCCACGCTGCCGGTTTATCTGAACGCGCTCACCGGCAAAGGCGTGCATGTGGTGACGGTGAACGATTATCTGGCGCAGCGCGACAGCAGCACGATGGGGAAGATTTACGAATTCCTCGGCCTCACCGTCGGCTGCAACCTGCACGGGCTTTCCCACGAGGAAAAGCAAAGGGTGTACAACTGCGACATCACCTACGGGACCAACAACGAGTTCGGGTTCGACTACCTGCGCGACAACATGGTCCTGTACAAGGAGCATATCGTGCAGCGGGAGCTCCATTACGCCATCATCGACGAGGTGGACTCCATCCTCATCGACGAAGCGCGGACCCCGCTCATCATTTCCGGACAGGCGCAGAAATCCACCGAGCTGTACTACGCCGCCGACCGTTTCGCCAGCCGCCTGAAGGAAGGCGAAGACTACACCATTGACCACAAGACCCGCAGCATCACCCTCACCGAACAGGGCGTCGCCAAGGCGGAGCAGGCGTTCGGCATCGACAACCTGTTCTCGCTGGAGCACGTGGTGCTGAACCACCACATCACCCAGGCGCTCAGGGCCCGGTACATCATGCGGCGCGACGTCGACTATGTGGTGCAAAACGGCGAAGTGGTCATCGTCGACGAGTTCACCGGGCGGCTGATGGCCGGGCGCCGTTACAGCGACGGTCTGCACCAGGCGATCGAGGCGAAGGAAGGGCTCAAGGTCCAAAGCGAAAGCATGACCCTCGCCACGATCACGTTCCAGAACTATTTCCGCATGTACCGCAAGCTGGCCGGCATGACCGGTACGGCCAAGACGGAAGAGGAAGAGTTCAAGAAGATCTACGGCCTGGAAGTCATCCAGGTGCCGACGCACAAGCCGATGATCCGCGTGGACATGCCGGATGTGGTGTACAAGACGGCGAAGGCCAAATACCGCGCGGTGGTGGAGGAAATCGTCCGCCGTCACAGCAAGGGCCAGCCGGTGCTGGTCGGCACCGTGTCCATCGAGAATTCCGAGCTCCTTTCGGAAATGCTGAAAAAGCGGGGCATCCCCCACAAGGTGCTGAACGCCAAGCACCACGCCGAGGAAGCGGAAATCGTCGCCAAGGCCGGCCAGCGCGGCGTCGTCACCATCGCCACCAACATGGCGGGCCGCGGTACGGACATCGTGCTGGGCGAAGGCGTGGCGGAACTCGGCGGCCTGCACATCATCGGCACCGAGCGGCATGAAGCCCGCCGTATCGACAACCAGCTGCGCGGCCGTGCCGGACGCCAGGGGGATCCGGGTTCGTCGCAGTTTTTCCTCTCCATGGAAGACGAGCTGATGATCCGCTTCGGCGCCGCCAATGTCATGGGCATGATGGAACGACTCGGCTTCGACGAGGATTCCCCGATCGAGAGCAAAATGGTCACGCGGGCCATCGAAGCGGCGCAAAAACGGGTGGAAGGCGCCAACTTCGACATGCGCCGGGTCGTGCTGCAGTACGACGACGTCATCAACCTGCAGCGGGAGAAGATTTACGCCGACCGGCGGAAAGTGCTCTTTGCCGAAAACATCCGTGACATCGTGGAAGGCATGATCCGCGGCAGCGTGACGCGGGTCGTCGAGCGGCACTGTCCCGAGGACAGCGTGCCGGAAGACTGGAACCTGGCCGGCATTGTATCCCACGTCCATGCAAACCTGCTGCCGGAAGACCGGTTGCGGAAGGAAGAGCTGGAAGGCAAGGAGCGGGACGAGATCGTCGAGCTGATCATGGAAAAAGTGCTCGCCCGCTACGACGAACGGGAGCAGGAAATCGGCCCGGAGATCATGCGCGAATTCGAGAAGGTCGTCGTCCTCCGCTCCGTGGACAGCAAGTGGATGGACCACATCGACGCCATGGACCAGCTGCGCCAGGGCATTCACCTGCGCGCCTACGGCGGCAACGATCCGCTGCGCGAATACCAGTTTGAAGGGCACAACATGTTCATGGAAATGATCGAGCGGATCGAGGACGAAGTTTCGCTCTACATCATGAAGGCGCAGGTCCAGAGCAACCTCAAGCGCGAAGCGGTGGCGCAGGGCCAGGCGGTGACCAACAAGGAAGGGGAAACGTCGCGCCGTCCCGTGCGCCGTACCGGGGAGCGCATCGGCCGCAACGATCCCTGTCCCTGCGGCAGCGGCAAGAAATACAAGGTGTGCCACGGCCGCACGAGCTGAGTGAGGCGGCGCGGCGCAAGCACCTGAATTAAACATGTGAATAATTAATATGTTAAAGAGGTGGATGGCAACATGATCGAACTGGATGTGACCTCCAAACAAGACCTTCGCGAAACGGCGAAGCGGCTTCAGCAGCTCAGGGGGTCTCTTTGACCTCGATCTGAAGCAGGAACTCATCGCCGACTACGAAGCGAAAATGGCCGCGCCGGATTTCTGGGACGACAACGAACGGGCGCAGGCCCTGATTGCCGAGTTGAACGCGGTCAAATCGGTGGTGGAGCAGTTCACCGCGCTGACCGCGGAGCAGGAAGATCTGGAAACGCTGCAGGAACTGCTGGAAGAGGAGCCGGACGAAGCGACCATCGCGGAATGGCGGGAAAGCGTGGCCGAGCACGTCCGGAAAGTCGACCGGTTTGAGCTGCAGCTCTTGCTGAACGAGCCGTACGACAAGGCCAACGCCATCGTCGAACTGCACCCCGGCGCGGGCGGCACGGAGTCGCAGGACTGGGCCCTCATGCTGTACCGCATGTACACGCGCTGGGCGGAAAAGCGCGGATACCAGGTGGAAGTGCTGGACTACCTGCCGGGTGAAGAAGCGGGCCTCAAGAGCGCCACGCTGCTGATCCGGGGCCACAATGCCTACGGATATCTGAAGGCGGAGAAAGGCGTGCACCGCCTGGTGCGCATCTCGCCCTTCGACGCGTCGGCCCGGCGTCACACATCATTCGCTTCCTGCGACGTGGTGCCGGAAATTCCCGATGACGTGAAGATCGAAATCCGGCCGGAAGACCTCAAGATCGACACGTACCGTTCCAGCGGCGCCGGCGGACAGCACGTCAACAAGACGGAATCCGCGGTGCGCATCACGCACATCCCGACGGGCATCGTCGTCGCCTGCCAGTCGGAGCGCTCGCAGATCCAGAACCGCGAACGCGCCATGAAGATGCTCATGTCCAAGCTGTACGAGCGGAAGATCCAGGAGCAGCAGCAGGAGCTGGCCGCCCTGCGGGGAGAGCAGATGGACATCGCCTGGGGCAGCCAGATCCGCTCCTACGTGTTCCATCCCTACAGCATGGTGAAGGATCACCGCACCGGCGTGGAAACGGGGAACGTGCAGGCGGTGATGGACGGCGAGCTGGACGAGTTCATCGAAGCGTACCTGCGCAGCCGGATCGGCAAGGATGCGAAAAACGGTTCGAAGTAAAGAAAGCAGCCGGGCAGGGAAGACCTGCCCGGCTGATTTTTGCCTGCTCGGTTTGGGCGGCTGCGGGAAAACAGCCTGATGAAATTCTTACGGACATGGAGTCCGTTAGAAGCCAAAAATGGGCCTTTCCCAAATCTTTACGGACATCTGGTCCGTTAGAACGCGTCCCGAATCTGAAAAAAACGATTTCACTGGTCCGCCAAACGCGCTAACGGACTGTATGTCCGCAAGACTTTCAGGAAACCGTTTATAGCTGTTTTTTACGGACTATATGAGACTGTCGATTAATTCTCGCCATTTGCTTGGCGAATCCTTATTGGAAACTCATTTATGACCGTATTCGTTTGTTTTTTACGAATATGGTCTTTTTATTTGATATTATCAATCATTCTTTCATTAT
>Ga0207811_10114_pt1 | contig 72999 bp, 57 predicted proteins | sample CeladaPassaD2F04_FD_187493 | JGI IMG/M metagenome (GOLD analysis project Ga0207811, IMG submission 187493) | Cellulose-adapted microbial communities from the Joint BioEnergy Institute, USA - Passage D2F04 (SPAdes) (version 2) | ecosystem: Engineered > Bioreactor > Continuous culture > Unclassified...
TACGGTACTTTGGGGCAAATACGATATGATATTTACAGTTCCATTTGGTGTGTGCTAGACTGCTTTTGTCCATCCCTTGTCCTCCTAGATATATGGTAGCGGTTGGCAGACCAGCTTCCATGTTATCGTTGAAGTTCAAGGGATGGCCACTCATAGCTCTAAGCTTTCCTGAACCCCCAGTCGAACTGGGGGTTTTCGTTTACAAAAAGAGCCGTTCCGCAAGCCACGGTCTTCGTGACTTGCGGAACGGCTCCCGATACGCGGTCCGTCCCGGATACGGCGTTACGACACCTGTTCGAACTGGCTGTTGTACAGCTCCGCGTAGTGGCCGTTCCTGGCGAGCAGCTCTTCGTGCGTCCCGCTCTCGACAATGTCGCCGTCCTTCATGAACAGAATCAGGTCGGCGTTGCGGATCGTGGACAACCGGTGGGCGATGACAAAGGAGGTGCGCCCGGCCATCAGTTTGTCCATCGCCTCCTGGATATGGACTTCCGTGCGCGTGTCGACCGAGCTGGTCGCCTCGTCGAGGATGAGCATCGGCGCGTTCTCGACCATCGCGCGGGCGATCGTGATGAGCTGCTTCTGGCCGGCCGACAGGTTCACCTTGTCGTCCAGCACGGTATCGTATCCGTTCGGCAGGCTGCGGATGAAGTGATGCAACCCGACGGCGCGGCAGGCCCGCTCGATTTCTTCGTCGGTCACGCCCTGCTTCGCGTAGACGATGTTCTCGCGGATCGTCCCCTCGAACAGCCACGTGTCCTGCAGCACCATGCAGAACAGGCTGTGCACATTCTCCCGGGTCAGATCCTTGATCGACACGCCGTCGATCAGGATGTCGCCGTCGTTCATCTCGTTGAACCGCATGAGCAGGTTGACGAGCGTCGTCTTGCCCGCCCCTGTCGGTCCGACGATCGCGATCTTCTGGCCGGCCTTCGCGCGCGCCGAGAAGTCCTTGATGACGATCTTGTCCGTCCCCTCGTAGCCGAAGCGCACATGGCGGAATTCCACGTCGCCCCGGACATGGTCGAGCCGGGCCGTCTTGTGGCTCTCGTCCTCCATTTCCTCTTCGCCCAGGAACTCGAACACGCGCTCGGCCGCGGCCGCCGTCGACTGCAGGCTCGTGCCGATCTGGGCGAACTGCTGCAGCGGCCCCGTGAACAGCCGGATGTACACCATGAACGCGACGATCGTGCCGAAGCTCGTGTAGCCGTTCGTCGCGAGCAGCGCGCCGACGATGCAGACGACGACGTAGCCGAAGTTGCCGATGAAGCCCATCAGCGGCATCATCAGGCCGGACAGGAACTGCGACCTCCAGGCGCTCGCGTACAGCTTCTCGTTGATCTCGTTGAACCGTCTCCGCGCCTCGCGTTCTCCGTTGTAGGCTTTCACAATCGTGTGGCCGGCGAAAATCTCCTCCACATACCCGTTCACCATGCCCGTCTGCTGCTGCACGGCCGCGAAGTGCTTCTGCGACATGCCCATGATGCGCGCCATCAGGAAGAAGCCGATGAACGTGGACAGGATCGCCGAGACCGCCATGATCCAGTTCGTCCAGAACATCATGACGAGCGCGCCGATGAACGTCGTGATCGCGTTGATGAACGAGCCGATGCTGTTGTTCATCATCTGGCCGATCAGGTCGACGTCGTTCGTGACGCGGCTGAGCACGTCGCCGGTGGAGTTCCGGTTGAAGTAGGACAGCGGGAGGCGGTTGATTTTGCGCGAGATGTCGCTGCGGAGCCGCCTCGACACGCGCTGCGTCACGGTCGCCATGATGAAGCCCTGGATGTAGTTGAACAGCAGCGACAGCGCGTACAGCGTCGCAAGGAACGCGCCGACCCTCGTAACGGCGTCGATGTCGATGCCGGTCATCATGCCGGCCGCGATGATGTCGGTGATCTCGCTCAGCTTGTCGGGGCCGATGATATTGAAGACAGCGCCCAAGAACCCGAGGACGAGCGCGAAGATGATGGCCGGCAGATACGCGCCGATGTAGCCGAGCAGCTTGCGGATCGCGCCGCGGAAATCCTTCGGCCTGCCGCCCATGAACATGCCGGGCGGTCCTCCGAACGGTCCGCCGTGCGGTCCCCTTGGCCCGCGCGGACGCCGGTTGTAGTCGCCGATGTTGTATTCACGCCTGCCGCTCATGGACCAGTTCCTCCTTCGACAGCTGCGAGTAGGCGATTTCCTGATACGTCGGGCAGCTCGCCATCAGCTCGTCATGGGTGCCCATCCCGACGATGCGCCCCTCGTCGATGACGATGATCTTGTCGGCGTTCCGGATCGTGCCGATGCGCTGCGCGACGATAAGCACGGTCGTCCCCTTCGTCTCCCGCGCGAGCGCCTCGCGGAGCGCGCGATCCGTCCGGTAGTCGAGCGCGGAGAACGAATCGTCAAAGATGAGAATTTCGGGCTTGCGGTAGATCGCCCGGGCGATGGACAACCGCTGCTTCTGCCCGCCGGACAGGTTTGTTCCGCCCTGCGCGACCGCGCCTTCGTACTGCCCTTCCATCTTCTCGACGAAATCCCGGCTTTGCGCGATCTCGACCGCCCGTCTCACGGCAGCCGCTTCGTCTTGCGCGCCTTCGCCGGAATCTGTGCCGCCTTCGCCTCCGCGGCCGTACGCCACGTTGGAGCTGACCGTGCCGCTGAACAGCACCGCCCGCTGCGAGACGTAGCCGATGCGGCGTCTCAGCGCTTCAAGCGTGTACTCCTTCACGTTGCGGCCGTCCACCAGCACCTCGCCTTCGGTGGCGTCGTAGAACCGCGGAATCAGATTGACGAGCGTCGTCTTGCCGCTGCCCGTCGCCCCGATGAACGCCACCGTCTCCCCTTTGCGCGCGGTGAAGCTGATATCGCGGAGCACGTAGTCGGCTGCGTCGGGATATTTGAAGCTGACGTTCCGGAACTCGATCTCGCCCTCGGCGTCGGGCTTGCCTTCGGTCTCGGAGCCGTCTTCGATGCTCACCCCGGTGTCGAGCACCTCGAGAATCCGCCTCGCGGCCACGGCCGCGCGCGGCAGCATGACGAACACCATGCTGAGCATCATGAACGCGAAGATGACCTGCATCGCGTAGGACGAGAACACGACCATGTCGGAGAACAGGAAGATCCGGTCCTCCAGCCGCGCCGCCTGGATCACGTAGGCGCCGATCCAGTAAATGGACAGCGACAAGCCCGACATGATGAAGCCCATGCCCGGGAACATGACCGCGAGCGTCCGGAACGCAGTCAGGCCGACGCCGGTCAGATCCTCGTTCGCCTTCTCGAATTTGGCCGTCTGGTAGCCTTCCGCGTTGTAGGCGCGCACGACGCGGATGCCGGTCAGATTCTCGCGCGTCACGCGGTTCAGGTTGTCGATCAGGGACTGAATCTTCCGGAACCGGGGCAGCGTGATTGAAGTCACGACGGCCAGCATGACGACGAGCACCAGCACCGCCACGCCGGTGGCCGCCGTCCACTCCCAGTTCTTGCCGGAAATCTTGACCACGGCCCACACGGCCATGATCGGCGCCCGCACCAGCACCAGCAGCCCCATCGCGATCAGAATTTGCACCTGGTTGATGTCGTTGGTCGTCCGGGTGATGAGGCTCGCGATCGAGAACTTGTTGACCTCCGCCATCGAGAACGACAGTGTCTTGTCGAACAGTCCGCTCCTGAGCCGCATGGACAGGCCGGCCGCCACCCGCGCCGCGAAATAGCCGACCACCATCGCGGATACCATGCTGCCGATCGCGCACAGCAGCATGTAGGCGCCGTTCAGCACGATCTCGCCCATGTTCGAGCCTTCGGACTGGACGAGCACGGTCACCCGCGACATGTAGCCGGGCAATTTCAGGTCGAGCCATACCGACACCACGACGAACAGGACGGCGACCGCCAGGTACATCCATTCCTTCTTCCGCAAATACTTGAAAATCCGCAGCATCGCATCCTCCACCTTCCGCCGTCGTTCAACCTTGCTTCGATTCGTGATCCATCTCGTGAATGCGCTTGAGAATGCGGACGAATTCTTTCGCGTCGCGCTCCCCCAGCTTGCGCAGCAGGTTTTCCATGCCGCGCTTCGCCTCTTCGCGGCGCTTCAGCGCGAACGCCCTGCCCGCATCGGTCGTGTGGACCAGCACCCTCCGTTTGTCGGCGTCGTCCTGCCTCCGCTCGACGAACCCTTTGCGTTCCAGATTGTTCAGCGCGGTGGCGACGCGTCCGGTCGTGATCCGCATCCACTTGCTCAGTTCGCCCGCCGGGACGCCGTCTTGATGGTGCGTCAAATAGATCAGGATTCCCATCTCGCCATGGGTAAGCTCACGCGGCTCCTCCGGAAACGGGCGGCACTTGTGCCTGTGCATGGACTCGAACAGTTCCTCGACCAGCCGGCTGTAATCCACTGACCCACCTCCCCGCGCTCGGTCGCAGATATCTTACGGTAAAAGCTTTTGGTATAAGGTATTGTACCTTCGCCGGTTGCCGGGGTCAACACGGGATCGGGCCGGGACATGTCGGGACATGTAATGTAAAAATGCATTATATTTTGCCCGAAAACGGCGGAAAGACCGAATGTGATGCATTTTTGCATTACATTTGCGGATATGGCCGAAAACCGCCTGAATGTGATGCATTTTTGCATTACATTCAAGCAACGGCGCCATCCGGACCCGCAGACGGCCGGAAATGCGACGACCGGCTGCGACCGGCGACGAACCCCCGGCGGACGACGTTTGCCTGGCCGCCGCTTCGGCGGCAGCAAAAATCCCGCCGGCCTTGACGACCGGCGGGGCACAGGCTCCTTCCGACTGCGCGCCGTCTCAGAGCGCGCCGACGATTTTGTGCGGAACGTACAATTCTTCGAGACAGGCGATATCCTCGTCCGTCAGCTTCACCTTGAACGCGCCCGCGGCGTCGTCGAAATACCCGGCCTTGGTCGCGCCCACGATCGGCGACGTGACGCCTTTGGCGAACAGCCAGGCGAGGGCGATCTGCGTCATCGTGGCGCCGTACTTCTGCGCCAGCTCATGCACGCGCAGCACGATGCCGTAGTCCGACTCCTGCGTGCTGTCGTATTTCGCCATGGCCGTTTTGTCCGTGTGGCTGCGCTTCGTGTCCGCTTTCCACTCCAGGCGCGACAGCCGGCCGGCTGCCAGAGGACTGTACGGCGTGAGCGCCACGTTCTGCTGCTTGCAGATCGGAATCAGCTCCCGCTCATCTTCGCGATAGAGCAGGTTGTAGTGGTTCTGCATGGAGACGAACTTCGTCCAGCCGTTCCGCTCGGCGGCCAGCTGCATGTTGTGGAACTGGTAGCCGTACATCGCGGATGCGCCGAGGGCTCTCACTTTGCCCGCCTTGACGAGACTGTCGAGCGCTTCCATCGTTTCCTCGATCGGCGTGTCGTAATCGAACCGGTGAATGATGTACAGGTCGACGTAATCCGTGCCGAGCCGCTTCAGCGACAGATCGATCTCGCGCAGAATCGCTTCCCGCGACAGCTTGCCCTCGTTGAAGTATACCTTGGTCGCGAGGACGACCTGATCGCGGGGAATGTTGTTCTGCCTGAGCGCCCGGCCGAGATACTCCTCGCTCGTGCCGGCGGAATAGACGTTGGCCGTATCGAAGAAGTTAATCCCGAGATCCAGGGCGTGCCTGATCAGCTTTTCGCTGTCTTCATAGTTCAACGTCCATGCGTGAAAATTCGTTGAAGCATCCCCAAAGCTCATGCAGCCCACGCAAATGCGCGAGACCTGAATGTCCGAATTCCCGAGTTTTGCGTATTCCAATTAAATCTGCCTCCTTTTGTAATCCTGCATCTGTCTGCCGCAATTTCCCGACGCTTCTTTCCCGAATGACAGGATCACCTCATTTTTTTGATCATTGATGTCAACCACCCCGTGTGGTAGCCTCATGATAAACCTTAAAGTTGGCTCTAAGTCAAGACTTGCCATTTCCATCATGTTTCCAAAAAGTTTGCTTGCGGGAGGCGGCACGATGTATTACACAATCGGAGAAGTCGCGAAGATCATCAACATTTCTCCGCACACGCTGCGTTTCTACGACAAGGAGGGGCTGCTGCCCTTCGTGGAGCGGAGCGAAAGCGGCATCCGGAGGTTCAAAGAGGAAGATTTCGGCAAGCTCATGATCATCGAATGCCTGAAGAAGACCGGCATGCCGATCAAGGATATCAAGACATTCATCAACTGGTGGATGGAAGGCGACTCCACCATCGAGCAGCGGCTCGAGATGTTCAGGAAGCGCAAAGAGGCCGTGGAACGGCAAATCGCCGAATTGCAGGAAACGCTGGAACTGCTGAACTACAAATGCTGGTACTACGAAACGGCCAAAGCCGCCGGAACCTGCGCCGTGCTTCAAAACATCGCCCCGGAAGACATTCCGGAAGAAGTGCGGACCGCCAGGGAAAAACTCCGGCAGCCCCGCGGGATGCATTGAAACGCGGCCGGCACATGCCGGTCGTCCCATTCGGCTATAGTCGATTCTTCCCGCTCCCCCGCCTTGATCGGAAACACGGCGCCGACTATACTTGAATTAATCTTTCCGATGAGGTGAAACGGATGACGGTCCGCATTGTCCGAAGTAACTGATCCCCCGGGCCGGGTCAAAACGCGTGCCGGCCGCCTAGGGGGCAGTCTGCCCTTTTGGACCCGTGGGGATTGGGCGTCGGATGATGGAGACCTCATGATTTCACTGAACCGGAAGGAGATCCAAAAATGAAAGCATCGGATTACAAAGCGCTTTATGACCAGGTCGACCCGCTCAGCGGCTGGGATTTCAGCAAGGTCAACTGTGTGACCGAGGGGCCGGACCTCGACATCTATCGGGAAGTTCGCAAGGTGTGCCGGAAGTCGGATCTGCTGCTCGACATCGGCACCGGCGGCGGAGAGAAAGTGCTGCCGCTGGCGGACGACGTGCTGCTGCTCGTCGGCATCGACCAGGACGCCGAAATGGTGGAGGCGGCTTGTCAAAACGCCGCCGACGCCGGCGCGCCGAACGTCCGCTTCCTCAAGATGGATGCGGAGCGGCTGGAATTCCCGAACGACTTTTTCAACATCGTCTCGTGCAGGCAGTCGGAGTTATTCGCGGATGAAGCCGCAAGGGTGCTGGTCCCGGGCGGACGGTTTTTAACACAGCAGGTCAGCGAGGGCGACAAGCTGAACATCAAGCAGGCGTTCGGCAGGGAGACCGGGAAGCCCGGCGCCCTGCGCGACCGGTACGTCCGCGAGCTGAAGGAAGCCGGATTCCGCGACATCGACGTGATCGAATTCACCATCATCGAATATTTTCAATCGCCGGCGGATCTCATTTTCCAGCTGAAGCACACGCCCACCCTGCCCGACTTCGGGCAATCGGACGAGCACTTCGAGATCCTCGAGCGGTTCATTCGGGAGAATCGGACGGAGAAGGGCATCCGGACGAACATGGAGCGCTTCATCCTGACGGCCCGGAAACCGTGATTGAGCGAATATATGCAAGAAGGATACCCGGCCATCGGGTATCCTTCTTCGCGTCTCTAGCAGATTTCTGAACAGGCTCTCCAGTTCACCGACCCGCGAATCAGAAATCGACGGCTCTTCCGCCGCGCGCCGTCCGGATGTCGGATTCGTCCGGCCTCGGCGGCGCGATCGTCTCGACCGCTTCGCTCTTGTACTCCATCCGGTCTTCTCGCGCCGTAGCCGCGACGGCCCGCACGTTCGCCCACTCCCGGATGCTCCGGATCTGCTCGTATTGCGTGACGGAGAGCGGAACGGTGTTGCGGATCGCTTTTTGAAAATCGGCCAGCGTGACGCTCCGATCCTCCGAGAACGCCTCGAACAGCCCCGAAATGACGATCTGCTCCAGCTCCGCGCCGACGAACCCTTCGGTCATCTCCGCCAGCACGTTCAGCGTTCCTTCATGCAACTGAAAATCGCCGATCACCTTCGGATCCTTCAACCGCTTGGCCAGATGCACCCGGAAGATCTCCTTGCGCTCCTTCCGGGTCGGCAGGTCGACGAAGAAGATCTCGTCGAATCGTCCCTTGCGCAGCATCTCCGACGGCAGCGCGTGGATGTCGTTCGCCGTCGCGATGACGAACACCGGCTTCGTCTTCTCCTGCATCCAGGTCAGGAACGACCCGAATATGCGGCTCGACGTGCCGCTGTCGCCCACGCCGGACATGCCGCTGAACCCTTTCTCGATCTCGTCGATCCAGAGGATGGACGGCGCGATCGCCTCGACCGTCTTGATCGCCTTGCGCATGTTCTCTTCGCTGCTGCCGAGCAGGCCGCTGAAGATCTTGCCCATGTCGAGCCGAAGCAGCGGAAGCTGCCACATGGCGCTGACCGCCTTGGCGATCAGGCTCTTGCCGCAGCCGGTGACGCCGGTGATCAGCACGCCCTTCGGAGCCGGAAGACCGTAGACCGCCGCGGAATCCAGCCAAGACTTGTTGCGCTTCATGAGCCAGCGCTTCAAATTCTCGAGACCGCCGACATCCTCGATCTTCAGATCCGTCTTGACATACTCCAGGATGCCGGACTTCTTGATGATCTGCCGCTTCTCCTCCAGAATGAGCTCGACGTCGCTCACGTCCAGCCTGCCGTCCTTCATCATCGCCCGGGCAAAAGCGTTCTCCGCCTCGTGCAGCGTCAATCCGAGGGCCGCCTTTGCGAGCCGCTCCTCCTCCTCCGGCGTCAGGTCGATTATGATCCGGCCGCCGCTCCTGTTGGCGTCGATCATTTCCCTGAGCACGGTCTTGATCTCCTGGAAGGTCGGCAGATCGAAATCGACAATCGTGATCTCCTTCTCCAGTTCGGTCGGCAGCTCAAGGACGGGACTGATGATGACGACGTTCTTGGGGCTCGCGCTGCGCTTGAGCGAGGGCAGCAGGTCGCGGATCTTGCGGATGACCTGATGATCAGGCTGCCGGTGCATGGAGCCGAAATAGATATGGAAATCCTTCAGCACGAACACCGCCGGGTGCTCGTACGATTCGATGAATTCGAGCGCCTTGAGCGGCGCCTTCGTCTCTTCCCTGCCCTTCTGGCCCTCCTCGGCCAGGCCGTTCGTGATGCTCCAGGTGAACACCCGGCGAACGGTTTTGATCACTTTCTCGTTCGTCGCCGCGGACCGGATGACGGAAATGGCCCGCTCTTCCTCCCAGGTCGGAATATAGAGGAAGGGGAACCGGGCCCGCATCAGGTTGGCGATGTGAATCTGAAACTCCGAGATCGAAGATTGATCCATAACAGCACGCGACCTCCGGCAATTGAAAATCGACAAATCGTCCCTATTGGGATTTCGACAATAGGGTTGGGTATCCCTTCACCTGCTGGTACATTATTCCCAAATCAGCGTGATCCATTTTATGATGGAAGATCTACGGATCAGCCGGACCGTTCGTTTCAGGATGGAGGCAAGACGCCGGGGCGCCGTTTTGGAAGAAAAACACAGCATCGCGAGTTTCTGTTCCAAAATTCTTTAAAAGTCAATCATGACATCGGGTTACCTTGGCATGGCTGGCGGTGTTGCATACGCTAGACGATGAAATCCTTTCATCAGGAGGAATCGTCTTGAGAAAAATCGCCGTAATGGTTGTTCTGCTGGCCGCATCCGTCATTGCCGCCTGTTCCGATTCCGGAAATGACGAAATCCTTGGCCGTTGGGTCATTGTGGAAGCGCAGGACAAAGTACAGACCAACAATTATTTCCAGCAGCGGATACGGGAACAGTCTGTCAGGACCAATTTTCCGTTCGGTTCCGCCATCGAGTTCATGAAGAAAGGTCTCGCCCATGCGAACGGCATCAGCATCGAATACGATTTCCCGGAGAAAGGCAAACTCCGGATGCGCACGGGCAACGGCCCCGACACGATGGTCGATTACACCATCGACGGGGATCGGATGCAGTGGGATTATGGAGACGTGATCGTGACGTTCGAACGGGAAGGCGGCCGGAGCGCGCGGACGGACGAACCGGTCGCGGATGATGGCGGGAATCGCGGAGAAGTTTCCGGCGGCGGCCCGTCCGGTTCTTATGAACCGCTGCCTGACGATTACTATGGGGTGGCGATGGAAGCGTTCCGGAAGATTCCCGGCACCTGGACGGGCTATGCGTTCAATGGAAGTCAGAAGATCGAATTGACGATCCATGAAGTGGATGAGTCCAAAGGTGTGAGCGCGGTTGGAGACGGACACGGCCTAAAAAGAGCTTTTACGCATGTTCCGGCCACGGTCAAGCTTGCCGCCAACGAGAACGCCCGTGCGGATGATTTGCACACGCCGGCGGATGCCGTTTTTGAAACCACCGCAAAAATACTTCTGGTCAAAAAGACCGGAGATGACGATTTCACCACCATCGTGGAAACATTGAACGACAAAAAATGGACCAGGAAAGACGAGCGCGTCGATCTCGAAGATTTCGCGCTTTCCTTCGAGGTCAGGGCCGACGCGCCGGAAGGTCCCGTGGACGGGACAATCCTTCCCGGGGGCGACGCGCTGACCGGCATGACGAAAGTGCGGTAAACCCGCCCGTACTTGCCGATCGTCATCGGGTTCGACCCGGAATCGCCTTTGCAGCGCAGCGGCCGGAGGCGCAGCAAGTGCGCCATCCGGCCCACCGCGGCGAATTTTCGTCTCCTCCCTCCCCTTCCGGCCCTCCTCGGCCATGCAGGTGAACGCTTCTTCCTTCCAAGCATGCGACCTCCGGCAATTCGACAGAAGAACCGGGTATCCCTCCCCCTCCCGATGGAACATCATTCCCAAAAAAAAGGAATTTCATTTTCAGATGGGAGTATAAGGGCCAATTGAGTTGGCAGGAATCGTATCTCGACAGGCTGAGGCAGGCGAGACGCTCGGGGATCTCAAGGCTTACCGGCAGACCGGCAAGGTCATCGTGAAGTGAGGATATCCTTCGCCAGCCGCAAATAGCCGGAATGACCACAACACGCATCTTCACCGCGCACTCGTGTGCTGTAACGTTGGTATTCTCGTTACAGACCAATCGGCGCGGCACCGCACAATGCTGTAACGTGGTATCCTCGTTACAGACTGCCCGGCATGGCTCCAACCGAGCATGGTGCTTCCTTCCTACAACAGCCACCAGTAAATCGGAACAAAGATGATCGGCGTCAGAATCGCCGAGCACGCCATCGCGAATCCGCTGATCGAGCCCCGGATCTCGGAATCGAGCAGCAGGCGCGCGGTTCCGATGCCGTGCGATGTCGTGCCGAACGCGGTGCCGATCGCCGTGTCCGAGCGGATTCCCGCCAGGCGCGATACGGCCGGTCCGAGCACGCTGCCCGTCAGCCCGGTCAGCACGGTGATCACCGCGCCCATCTCCGGGATGCCGCCGATCAGCGACACGATCTCGACCGCGACGGGCGAGGTGACGGTCTTCGGCAGCATCGACAGCAGCACCGGCCATGTGCCGCCGAGCAGCCAGACGAGCAGCGCCGTGATGCCGATGCCGAACACGGTGCCGAAGGTCATGCCGGACAGAATGACGACGATCTTCCGGCGCACCAGCGGCCAGTGCCGGTAGATCAGCGTGCCGAGCGCGATCGTCGCGGGTCCCAGGAAGAACGACACGACGCTTCCGCCGATATTGTAGTCCTCATACGGGATGTCCGCGCACAGGAGAAAAACGATAACCGCCGCCGAAGCCGCCAGCAGCGGGTTGAGCGACTTGAACCACCGGTCCCGGACCCAGCACGCCAGCGCGTACGTCCCGACGGTCATCGCCACGCCGAACAAAGGATGGCTCGTCCATTCACTCATCGCGCGCCACCCTTCCCTCCAGCCACCGGGTCAGCCAGCCGGTGACCGCCAGCGAGAGCAGCGTGCTGAGCAGCAGGCCCCCGACGATCGCCAGGGCGGAATCCCGGATCTCCCCGAACCAGACCATCGTGCCGACGACGAACGGCATGAAGAACAGCAGCATGTGCTTGAGCAGGAAGCGCGCCGACTCCTCGACCCATTCGATCTTCACGATCTTCAGGAACAGGCAGGCCGTGAACAGAATCAATCCGATCACATTGGCCGGCAGCGGCAGCGACGTCCACTTCTGAATCAGCAATCCCAGCAAATGAAATGCAAGCAGTATGGCAAACCCGGCCATCCCTCTCACCACTCCTCCAATGGTTCCAGTATAGCACGAGACGGAACGCATGAGGGGACGAAGTATATGGCCAGACAAAACAACCCGCTCCGCCGGAGCAGGCCGCTTCAGACATCACCTTCTCGTTGTTCACGATTCATGATCATCGGAAATTACCGGATTGCCCTCGATCGTCTGCCGAAATACACCCACGCGCCCGCGATCAGCACGATCATGACGGCGGCGCTGAGGATAGCCGCTTCGAGTCCGAGCCGCTTCTCCTGTTCGTCGACTCTGAAATAACGTTCCTTGAGCGCGTTCCGGAACTGCTCGACGGTCTGTGGGTCGCCGGGGCTGTATGTTCCGCTTGCGAGTCCGATTTTCGTCAGGGTGCCGGCATGTTCCGCGTAGATGTAGTATTCGTCGGCCGGCGGAACGTGAAGGACCGACTCGCCTTCCTTCAGGTTGAGCAGTCCGTGCGGGAGCTCGGGCGGATAGCCGAGCGCGTCCAGCTCGAACTGTCCGCCGTCGGCTTGCCGCGCGCCGATCGCGTTGACCGGCCGACCATCCTGGAAGATGACCGCCACCCATACGGGCGGCCGGTCGGCGAAGAGGTCATCCGATTTTCCCGTTACGAAGTCCGCGTTCAGGCTGTGGATCGGATACAGTCCGCTGAACGCAATGGCGCCCTTTTCCTCCCCGAATCCCCAATCGCCCGGCCGATCCGTGAAGATGATCTCCTCGACAATCCCTGGAAAAAATCGCTCCGCGAACGCCTTCGCCCCTTCCGGCGGCTCATTCGGGGCAGTCGAGGCGGAGGGCGCGCCAACCGGAGACAAACCGACGACCAGCGCCAGCATGGCCATTATCGAAAACTTGCGGCCAAGTGCGGACAATGGAATCAACCCCCTCCTAATGTAAAAAACGGATAGATTCAATCATTACCCTGGTCAGTCATGCGAATGTGCTATTATCCAAATAACTGCAACCAGGGAGTGTCAGTGCCAGTCGTTGGAATCATCGGACACAGCGCAAGCGTCGTCTATAGAAGATTGACGGATCGGGAGGGCAAAAGGTTCAGCTTGCGCTTCTGCCGGAATCCCCAATTGGGCATGATGCCGGGAACGCCCGAATTTGCCGGCACGAAGGAAGGGTTGGAATTGGAAGACATGACGCATATCGCGGAGGAGGCGCTGGCGCAATATCCCGTGGCCGTGCGATCGGTCACATTCATAGCCCGGAGCGCCAACACCATCTATCAAGTGGAGGATTCGGCGGGGAGCCGCTTCTGCCTGCGGCTTCACCTGTCGGTCAGCGAGAGCCTCGAAGACTACTGGAACACGCCGGAAGCGATCCGGTCCGAGATGGTCTGGCTGGAAGCGCTCGGCCGGGAGCCGGATCTGACCGCCCCTTCGCCCGTCAGGAACGGGCGGGGCGAGTTCGTCACCTTCGCGAAGGGGGTCGCCTGCACGCTCCTGACCTGGGTGGACGGCGAGCAGCGGGAGCGCGTTGCGACCGCCCGTGAGGCCGAAGCCGTCGGCGCCATGATCGGCAAGCTGCACCGGCAGTCGGCAAGCTGGACGGTCCCGGACGGGTTCGCGCGCCCCGCGTTCGACGATTCGCGCATCTTGCAGACGCTGGAGAGGCTGGAAGAGCAGACCCGGGCGGGCCGGCTGCCGGCGGAGGAGACGGCGCTGCTGCGGCAGGCGGGCCTCAAGGCCGTCGCGATGATGAACGCGCTGGAGCGGTCGAAGGGGCGGTGGGGACTCATCCACGGCGATCTGAATCCCGGCAACATCGTGTTCCGCGGCGCGGAAGCGCGGCCGATCGATTTCGGCGCCTGCGGTTTCGGGCATTATCTGTTCGACCTCGGCTGGGCGATGTGCCATATCTCCCCTTCGCTCAGGGAACATGTGCTGCGGTCCTACGCCGCGTACCGCGAGCTGCCGGAAGGCCATGCGGGGCTGCTGGAAGGCTTCTATATCGCTTCGCAGCTCGACACGATGAGCTTCTGGCTCGGGCTGCCGGACTGGGCGGAGTGGCTGCCCGATCATATCCGCAAGCTCGCCGCGCGGGAAGCGGCCGCGTACCTTCGGGGCGAGCCGTTCCTGTTCACCGGCACGCCGTATTGGGCGTGAGCGGCGCGGTACGGGGCCGCTTCCGTTTCACCACGCCTGAATGACCGCAACCAGAATGTCCGGCGCGATCCATTCATTGCTGCGGTATTCCCACTCGTACTCCCAATCCGCCTTCACGTCGAAAAATTCCGCCACCGCGTGGATCGGGATCAGGCTTTGATCGGGCATGCCGTAGATGGTCATTTCGCAACAGCGGCAATCCTTCACGGCCTCGCTGAACAGGTCCCGGTCCCACTCGCTCTCCACCCGGCCGTCGCTGGCGATCCGGAACAGACAAGACTGCCTTGGAATCACGGTTCGGTCCCCCTTTACCCGGAAATTCGGACACGGAGGATTATACCGGGATCGCGGGGGAATTTTCTCCCTTGGGCGGCTCCGGCGATTCGAGGCCGAACACCCGATCGATCACATAGCCGACAAGCGCCTCTGCATCGACGATGCCGGCGCTGCCGTCGCCAATGTTCAGAAAAAGCTCGAAATAGCGGGCTCCGTGTTTTCGGACCGTACCCGTGACATGCTCGCGCGGTTTCCCGTCCTTGTCCGCCTCCTGCGGGAAGATGAAACCGAGCGCATCGGTTTTCAGCAGATAGGCGTAGGCGAAAATTTGCAGCGTGTCTTCCCGGTTCTGCCTGTGGGCATGCTTGTACTTCGCGTCCAGGACAACCGTCCTGGTCTCCTCCCTGTTCTCTCCCGCCGGCTTCCGGGTGATCTGCAAGTAAAAATCGGGACGAATGTTGTTCTGGATATGAAGCGGATGGTCGCCCTCCACCTCGAGGGCAGCCTCCGATTCCCCGTGCCCGCGGGCATTCGACGTCAACGGATACGCTTGTCCGTACGCGTTGATCCTGATTCCATAGGGAATATCCGAGCGGACAATCCCTGTCTTCGCCAGTTCCTTCAATTTCGAGTGAATGTATACCTCGAACAATTGCTGCATGTCGATCCAGTAGGGCATGACCTCGTACATCCGGCCCTGCCCGTCATTCCGCGCGCCGACGTAAGACCGCTGCAGGATCAGCCTGGCCAGGGCCATGGAAGGCTTGTAGTAGGCGTAATACCCGTTCGTCCGGACGGCGGCGAAATCGCGCATGGCGATCTTTCTCTCGCTCACGTCGCGCAGCGCGTGACGGCAATAGGCGATTCTGGAGGCCAGCGCCCCGGCGCCTTTCCGATTGTGCCGGAAGAAATCGCTCAGAATCCGGTTGGCGACGCGCAGGGCGGCCTTCAGAATCCGGTTCTCGATATTGTCCACCGTATTCAGGCTGTAGCGGCAATACACCCGGTGCTCCATGCCCCGGAGGACATTCAGGCGCACATGTTGTTTGAACACAATTTTGCCTTTGACCTTGCCCGTCATGTTCTCTTCCAGCTGCGTCATCCGGGGCTTCAGTTGCCTTCGGCACAGCTCGTAGAGCCGCATGACGAAGGCGAGCGCCGTCAATGCTTCGCCGGTTCCGTGTCCCTCCACTTTCACCGGCGGACGATCCGTGCAGATCGCGTACAGCGGCTCCGGACCGCTTTCGGCATAGGCCAGAAAATCTTCGTCCCGCGTCAGTTCCTCCAACATGAGCAGCGGGTCGAGGGCGGGAAAACGCGGCTCGATCCGCAGCGTCACCTTTTCCCCGTTCAGCTTCTCGACTTCCGTGACCCCGACTTTTCGGGTTGCCCTGAACTGTCCGTTCTCGATCACGATGGAAAATTGCTTCTCGAGCTTCTCCCGTTCGGCATGCGAAAGCTCGCCGGGATGGAGCATGTCGGTCCGGATGCTTTCATAATCTTTGCAGATAATCGCGCTGTTCATCGTTCAAATCCACCTTCTCCACCGCGCTCAAAAATTGGCTGATTTCATCGTCGAATGGCTTGTCGTCATGGCGCAGATTCGAAAGGAGGATGATCCGGGTCAGCCATTCGACCGGATCGTCGTCTTGCGAAACGGATTGAACCCTGGACGTGTCGATCCGGATGATGCCGTCCCGATAGTATTCGTACAGGACGGGAAGCATTTGATAGCGGAACCTGAGCTTCAACGCCTCCCGCATGGTCTCCGGTTGACCCGGATCGATCAGGAAATAGGTGTGCCCCGGTTGCACGTCGCCCGGTTCATAATCTTCCGACCGGTATTCCGTGCTTTTGAACAAATCGTCGATCACGTTGAACAGCTTGACCGGCAGCAGGAAATCCCTGTTGTGTTGCAGGATCACCCTCCAGTCGGGCAACAGCGGGAAGAACAGAAATCTGCGGCGAATCGCGTAGTCCATGCCGCCGATCGATTTGTCCGCCGTGTTCATCGTGCCGATCAGATAGAGATTTTCGGGAATGACCAGCGTGTCGCGGTCGTTTTTCGCTCCGCGAAGCTCTTCTTCATCGACCTCATACGGCGTTCTCACGGGTTGTCCGCGATATTCCAGCGCATAGATGAGTTCGCCGAACACATTGGCCATGTTCGCGCGGTTGATTTCGTCGATGATCAGGAAGAACAGCTTGTCTTTGTTCTCGCTGGCGATACTCGCGATCCTTCCCAGCGTCATGTTGACGGTTCTGTAGTCCGGAGCGCCGTCGCGCGTTTTCACCGTAATCCCACGGACGAAATCTTCGTAGCTGTACGAAGGATGGAACTGCACGATATCCCAGTATACGTTTCGCGTCAGTTTCTTGACTTCCCTGGGCAACCGATAATCTTTCAAATCTTCCTTCCAATCCGCTCCGCCAATTCCCGCAACCTCGGCGATCATTTTCAATGCCGAATGCGTTTTCGAAGTGCCGGGAGGACCATGGAGAATCGCTTGCCGCACCCCGATTTGATTCATGACGTCAAACATGTTTTCGGCCATTCTGTACACACCCGCCACTCTGATTTTGTTTCCCTGTTCGTCTTCGATCTCGTCATCCCGCTTGGCCCACAGGATTTTCAAGTTTGCGATGAGCGTCAACAGATCTTTGAAGTATTCGTCGTTGCTCTTTCCCGTCAATCCGGCTTTGTGATTGAGATCGGTTATTTGCAGATTGAAATTGTACAATTCCTTCGCGACGAACGCCCGCAGTGTTTTCATGTCTTCAATCGGAATCTCCGTCCGGCGACCCGTACGGATGCAATCATCGATGGCGTCCATATAGGCTTGATAATAGAAATAAATGATATCATACAGGAGCTGGGCGATCTTTTTCGCGCCGATTCCCGGCCGGCCTTTCCAGGGCGTCGGTTTGTAAACGGGCTCCGCAATGCCTCCCGTGATGCGTCTGAACAGGGAATATTCGCGCGATTCGACGCGGTAAGCCGAGCCTTCGGTATACAATCGATTTTTTTGATCCTTGGTCTGCCAGAATCGTTCCCGGATGTCGCTTGCCACAATCAAATGACCGGTATGCGATTTGACGGGATCTTGTGTCCAAACGATTTTCGGATTGAACAACAGATGATTCGCGATCGCCGCATTGCTGATCAGTTTGCTGTCAATGATTTGATCCAGAATAGTCAACACGCTGATCCATTTGTTGTCCGTATATGGAAACAAATCATCGAAAGCTCTGCGCGGCGAAGTTCTCAAGTCATAGGCTTTCTTCCCGGGATAGTTTTTCTCTTTCTCTTCCATCCTCCCGTATTCCGCTTCTTCCGCAATCTTTTCAATCTTCAGATCGTACCCGGAAATGTCATCGTACTCCAACGTCATGACCGGATTGCTCTGTACTTCGAGCGTTTTGATCGGTTCCAGCGCGCTCTCCCGCAAGACGCCGTCCTTCACATATTGCCGCAGCAACGGGGCGACCTGGTATCGCGTTTTCAACCGGGCGATCCGATCATTGTCGCCGAAATAACCCGGCCCCGGCATGTACAGGATTTTCTCGTGCTCATGGTAGGGCTGGACGTGGCCGTTCAAAATCCTCCACACTTCTTCCGCCTTTTCCTTCACGCCTTCGGACATCTCCGCATCCCGCACGCCGTTCCCGTCGCACAGTTCGTTCGGAACCGGGACAATCCGGAACCGCCGCAACAGCGCGTAATCCAGCGGTTTCTCGTAGCGAATCGCCGTGTTGTATGTGGCCACGATCACGAATCTGTCCGGAATGCTCCGCTTTTCCCCGTCCCGGAGCGTCACTCCGCCCTCCCGATACTCCAGCGCGTACAGAAGCTCGCCCAACACGCCGGACATGTCCGCCCGTCCGATGTCGTCCAGAATCAGGATGTGCCATTCGGAGGGGCGGCTTTCCGCCCGCTCGATCATTCGGAGAAGGATGCGGTCCCTCATCTCGTAAACGATCTTCCGCCGGGAATCGGTTCTCGCGGATACGCCCCGGACGAAATCATCGTACGAATAGGCGGGATGGCAGTGGACCAGTTCCCAGGCGCCTCGCCCGTCATCGGACGTCACGAGGCCGCCTTCGCTGCGGGTCAATGCTTTGGCCAACTCCTTCGCAAGCAGGGTCTTCCCGACGCCGCTTGCGCCCGTGAGCAAAATATTCCGCGTATTGCGATCCTTTTCGACCCAATCGACGAGCCTGTTTTTCAAATCGCTCAACGTGACTGACAGGTCCAATCTCCTGATCCTCCGGTCGCAAATTTTGCCGTTCTCCCGATTATACCCGTTAAGGGAACAAGCGTGAAGCCGTTGCATTCCGGCTTCACGCCTGTCCCGGTATGCCGCCGCCGCGGCGGCTATGCTTCTTCACTCCCGGGAATCGTCCTCCCGGATCATGATGCTTTCCGGTTCCTGCATAATGCGCCGCAAGGTCTCGAGCTGCTTCATGTTCAGATCCTCGATCCGCATTCCCGCGTTCAAGGCCCACCACAGCGTGCCGTCGATGGCGCAGTTCCCGCAGGTTCTCGGCGAAATCACCCCGAACGTTCCCATGACCGGCGGATAATCCCATCCCTGGTCAAAGGCTTCTTCGGGCGTCAGAATCTCCGTCTTGCCGCAAACTTCGCAGACATGCAGCAATCGCACGCGCATCCCTCCTCTCACCGGACAAAACCGATCCGCTCCCCGTGCGCCTTCCGGTCCGTAACGAACTGCTCCGACGCCAGAATGTCCGCCGCCGCCTTCTCGATGTCGCAGGTCAGGATCGTCCTCAAATCGTTATCCTCCCGCTCCGCCATATGGCCGACCGCCGTGTTGAACAACTTCCGCATAAGGCGCCCGTTGCCCAGATGGCTCGCGCCCATGCGCTTCAACCGGTTCAGCATGTCCCGGATCATCCGCTCCGCGGCAGCGAAATCTTCGATCCGGTATTCTTCGCGCTCCGCGAACCAGGCGAAGATGCGCACCATTTCTTCCTCGCTGTAATCACCGAACCGGACAATGTTCGTCAGTCTGGAGCGCAAGCCGGGATTCGCATTCAGGATGAATGCCCTCATCTCCTCTTCGTAGCCCGCGAAGATGACCAGCGTGTCGGGATTGTTCTCCATCTGCCGGATGATCTCCGACATCGCCTCGTCGGCAAAGATGTCCCGGCCGTCCTTGTTCAGGAGGCTGTACGCTTCATCGATGAAGATCGTGCCGCCCTTGGCCTTTTCGAAGACGCTCGCCACGAGCGGAGCGGTATGGCCCAGATACCGTCCGATCAGATCCTTCCGGGCGACTTCCAGGAACACATCCGATGCAAGAACGCCTTCCTCCCGCAGCATTCGCCCCAAAATCCGGGCCACGGTCGTCTTGGCGGTCCCCGGCGATCCCATGAACACGGCGGCCGCATGGGTCGGCGCCGTTTCCAGACCGGCGTTTCTTCTGAGCTTGTCGAACTTCAGACGGGCGACCACCCGCTTGAGCTGCCGCTTCACATCCTCCTGGCCGATCAGCCGGTCCAGCTCGTCCGCCGCGCGCGCCGGCTTGCCGGCTTCCTTCTTGTCGGAATTCGGCGACAGCGCGACAAACACCCGGGCAAAATCCGTCCGGTTGAGGGTGCCGGCGATCGCGCCCTTCTTCCGGATGGCCTTTCGCACAAGCATTTCAATATCCAGATTGCTTCGGAAATGCGGACCGCGGTAATCCATCAGACCCTTCACGAGCTTTCGGCGATCCAGCGTGCGGGACAGCGCAAAGCCGTTCTTCTTCGCAATATCCTTCATCAGTTGCTCGTAATAGCCGATCTCCGGCTTGTCCAGCACGCAATATTCCATGTTGAGTTCGAAGAGCGCCGTCTTCTCGACGGCCTCGATGCTCGACTTTATGAAATCGGACGCTTGATCCGGAACGAGGCTCACATAAACATAGAATCGCTTCGATCGCTCCAGAAATTCCAATCCGTTTACGGGAACCGTCTCGATGATCGAATTGCCTTCTATGATGACAGGGAAATGTCCCTTGATCCAGAAGGGCTCCCTTCGCCTGGATTCGCTTTCAGCCCCCACGAACGTCTGGCCGAAGCCAAACGATCTGTCTTGGTCCCAGGCGCCCAATTGCAAAGCGTTCGCCAAAATGACGGGAACGCGGACAAGGCTGCCGCCCTCGTACAGGACGGATCGGATCTGATCGCCCAGATCCATCTCGTCCCAGTCCGTGTCTTCTTCGTCCTCGTCGTCCCACATCGGAAACTCCCGGTCGTCGTCCCCGAAATCCCCCTCTTGCCGCCCGTTGTCCTCCAAAAACTTCTTGAACGCGTACAGAGCGCCCATGACCCCGTCTTGCATGTTGTGGCACCTGATCATCACCCCGCCGGCTCCCTTGAGACTCAACCCGTCGATCGCAGCGAGATGCGGCGCGCGGGCGAAATCCGCTCTCAGCTTGTCGTATGGCTCCTGCGGGAGCGGAATGTACCGCATCCATTCGCCGCTCCCCAGCTTGACCGAAATCTTCTCCGCGCTTGTCACATGCAGCATGAAGGCTCACCCTTCCTGTTCCACTCCCATGATGTCCGCAAGTTCACGATGCCAGAAAGCGTACATGACGTCCTCCGCATCGCCGTTCCAATCGAAGACGGCGCGCAGCGCCTCCGTATCCGCCGTGAACGATTCCGGGGCCGCGGCCTCCGGATTCCGGATCGCCTCGACGGTGTCAATGGCGCACTCCAACGCGCGGTAACAGATCAGCCAGTTGCCCAGGTTGGCCGGTTCCGGCCCTGCGCCTTCGAAATAACGGATATGGCGGCGCAACATGTCGTCCCTGAGCCGGAACCGCAGACTGTTCAATGGCCTCAGCAGCCGGAGAACGGCCTCTTCGGCAGCTTCCGCGTCCCGCGAGCGCCATGCTTCGCAGCGGTCGCGCAACCGTTGGAAAACTTCCCGCGACAACTCCCTGAGCCGCTCGAAGTCCGAATCTCTCCCGTCCCGCTCCGCCGCTTCGAACGTTTCCGCAATTTCGGCCAGCTCCGGATCATTCATCCGCGCCAGCGCTTTGACGACCGGGCGGACATCGTATTGCTCCCAGGACAGGCGGCTCAACAGCAGCATGAAAAACTCGGAGAGCCCGATCGTCCGCCGCCATTCGATCCCGACCCGCTCCAGCATCCAGACCCAGTAAGGCTTCACCGCTTCAGACACGATCTTCCGCACCTCCGTACAAGAGATCCGCCACATCGGGATGAAGTTCATTCGTATCGTCGTCGAACCGGTCGAAGTCGAACTGCTCGCCCAACGCAATCAGCGCGCCCAGATCGTAATACCGGCGAGCGAAGTCCCACATCCAGGCGTCGGTCAGCCGGAATTCGATCGCGCCGGCGACGGCCCGGAGAAAATTGCAGCCCAGACAGACGGCGGCCAGGCTCTCGATCTCGCCGCGCTTGAACGCGGAACAGAAATGCCGCAGCGCGAGGCAGTCCAGATGATCCGCCATCCGGTTCAGGATACGGAGCCACTCGGCGTAACGCATGCCGATCTCCGTCCTGTCCGTTCCCGAATGCAGCAAGGCGTCGTCGATCATCTCGATCCGGTTCATCATTTCCAGAGCGAGATGCGCCAGTTCCGGGAAGAGCTTCTCGTCGTTCAGACGCATCAGTTCCAATTGCCTGCGGTTGAGCCGGTTCAGGTGACGGATCACGGAAGCCCATTCGCTCCGATCCCGGGCAAGTTCCGCGGATTTGGCGTCGATCGATTCGACCAGCCGCTCCATGGCTTCGATCGCCGGTTCGACATCATACTTCGCGTACTCCAGCCGGTCGAGGTACGCGATGAACTGCAGTCCGAGCAGGGACGTCATCGCCTCGGTGTCCAGACGGGACCAGGCCCATACGGGATCGCGCGCCAACCGTTCATGGACGTACGCGTGGAAGGACGGCTCGATGCATTTTCGCGGTTTCCGCAACATTGTCCGCTTCTTCTTGAGCAACCCGGATCCACTCCTTCGCATGTACTCGCCTCGGGGCAAGCCCGTCGGCTGTCGGTGTGAACCCACTATACAGCACATCCGAGGGAAAAAAATCCTTTGGTTCACCGGGGAGGTTGTTGCGGGGCGCCGTGACGGCCGCTAGAATGGGACACATGGGAGGGGATACCGGTGGATCGCAACCGATCGACCTCGATGCTGATCTACATTCTGCTGAAAGAGCGGAACAGCAAGGAGAAGGCGGTCACGGTCGGCTGGATCCGGGATGAATTGTTGAAACGCTGGCCGGATCGCATGGCGGAACGCGAGAATGGCCCGATAGCGCCGGATGCCAAGACCGTGAGGAAGCATATCGAAGAATTGATGGAGCTGGCCGACGGGGAGATGCTCGAGTGCGTCATCGAGACCTTCGAGCACAAGGGGACGCGACACTATTACTCCCGCCCCCGGTTCGAGGAATCAGAGATCAAGATGCTGTGCGACGCGGTTGCGTTCTCGCGGTTCATTGACCGGAAATACAGCGAGGATCTGATCCGGAAGCTCTCCGGAACGATCGGCGTCGACTGGTCGGGCCGATACCATCCGGTGCTGCAGACCAAGGATCAGGGGAGGCTCAGCTACAACAGCGAATTTTTCCTGAACATCGAATCGCTGTCCGAAGCCATCGAGAACAAACGCAAGGTCAAGCTCGTCTACACGCGGTACGATATTCGCAAAAAACTGGTCCCGGCCTATCCGGAGCATGACGGCGTCATCACCGTGCATCCGTACAGTCTGATCTGGACGCTCAATCACTACTATCTGTTCTGCGAGATCGAAGAGTCCGGAGAGCGGCGGTTCTTGCGCGTCGACAAAATCAAGGACGTCCGGCTGCAGGAGGATGCGGTCAAGCCGCTTCCCCGAACGTTGAACCTGACGAAGTACATGACCAATCAGGCCTTCATGTTCGGCGGCGAACCGGTGCAAATCACACTCCGGTGCCACAAGAAAATGATCGGACAGGTGATCGACCATTTCGGGGAAGACGCGGATATCCGGCCGCTCGACGATGACCATTTCGAATTTCATGTGGTCTCGTCCATCGAGAGCATGAAATACTGGGTTTTGCAGTACATCACGGCGATCGACGACATCCGTCCCAAAGAGCTGAGAAAGATCGTGGTCGATTTTCTGGAAGACGCGCTGAAACGCAACAAGACCTGACGCGGGGCCGGAACCCCCTGCCCCGATGCCAATTGTCCGGCGACGCTACCAGCGGAACGGCGTCGTGCCGAAGAACAGATCCGGGTTCACCGGCGTGTTGTGCGCCCAGAACGTGAAGTGCAGGTGCGGACCCGTCGAGAAGCCGGTCGAGCCGACAAGGCCGATGATGTCGCCCTTCTTCACCGTGTCGCCTGTGCTCACGTGCAGCTCCGACAGATGCGCGTATTGCGAGAACAGCCCCATGCCGTGGTCGATGTAGATCGTAAGCCCCGTCAGGTACAGGTCGTCCGCCAGCGCGACGACGCCGTCGTTCGTCGCCGCGATCGGCGTCCCCTGGGGAGCCGCGAGGTCGATCGCGTTGTGCGTGCTGCTCAGCTTCCCGTTGATGTAGCGCGTGTACCCGTAAGGCGTGGACAGCCGCCCCTCGATCGGTTTGAGGAACGGCGAGTCGAACAGGAACGTCGCCGCGGAATGCGACCGCGCCTCGTCGATCTTCTTCTGGTCCTCCGCGATCCGCTCCGTGTTGCGCCGCATGGCCTCCATTTCTTCCGTGACGGTCAGATATTGCGTGTCGAACGTTTTGGCCTTGACCGTAAGCTCGGCGTCGCCGATCGTGTAGACGCCCGGCTTCGTCGATCGCGGGATGGGCAGGTAGGTGAAGTAGCCGGCCTTGTAGGGCCTCAGCGTGTACGTCTTCCCCTGCCACTCCACTTCTCCCGGTTCTCCGCGCCGCACCAGGATCACATCGCCGGGATAGGTCTCATTCGGGAGCAAAATCCACCCGGGCCCCGGCTTCATCACGTCTTGCGGAACATCGTACAGCGCCGCCTCTTCCGCCCGCAGCCTGCGCCGCTCCCGCTCCGCCTCGATCGCCGCGCGCACTTCGGCGGTGATCTCCTGATGCCAGGTGTGCCCGCCGTCGACCGATACGAGGAGCGGCCTGTCCAGCCCTTCGCCCTCGTCGGCCAGCGCCCAGCCGATCCGGCCCGAGAGCGGCTGCACCCGCTTCGCCGCGATCCGCCGGCCGTCGATCACGATCGGCAGGGACGGGTCGAAGTCCAGATACGCGGCCTCGATCTCCCGCAGCGCCGTGCGGAACGCCGCCTGCCCGTCAGGTGCGGCTTCGACCGTCCTGTCTTCGACTTCTTCACCGGAAGTCCCCGCTTCCCTGCCGGTCCCGTCCGACCCGTCCGCGCCCGCGCCGCCCTCCGCCGGCAGCCCGTCAGGCGCGTCTTCCTCCGTCGGCATCGTCCAGTCCGGTCCCGCTTCGCGCCAGGTGACGCCGCCGTCCCCGGTCACCATGACGACTCCGTCTTCATACCGGAACCAGCCCGAATCCAGATCCAGCATGCGGAAATCGACGATCGTCCGCTTTGCGGGCTCCGGCTCCGGTTCCGGCTCGGGCTTCATAACCGCAGCCGCCTGATCGGCCGCCGGCTGCCCGCCGTCCGCGGGTTGCCGCGCGCCATCCTGACCCGGATCGGTCAGCCACAACGCCAACAGCCAGACGCCGGCCAGCGCCATTGTCGCAAGCGCGATTGACCCTAACGCGAGTCTTCCTTTTTTCTTTCTCCTGTTTCGGTCCGCGCGGCGCGGCGTCCGGCTGTCGGCTCCCACGTTCCGTAACTCCCGCATAAGTCTCGCATCACGCTTTTCTTTTTTTCCATTGTAGCATCGAGAAGGCGGATCAGACAGAACCTAAGCGGCCACGACATGCAAAAAAATGCAGTACATTTTCCCGAAAAAAGACCGGAACGCCGAATCTGCTGCACAATCGCATGATCTCCGCCGATTTCCGCAAAAACCGGCCAAATCTGCTGCACATTTGCCTTGCATCGCGTCCCGGTCGCCATAAACCACGGGCCCCGGCGCATGCCGGAGCCCGAGAATTGACTTAATAGATTGCAATCTTGCCGTACGGTCCGTCGATGATCTCGATCTTCGTTTCGAAGATGTCCGTCAGCAGTTCCGGCTTCATGATCTCCTCCACCGTACCAAAAGCGGCGATCTGCCCGTTCTTCATCGCGCAGATCCGATCGGAGTACCGCGCCGCGAAGTTGATGTCGTGCAGTACCATCAGGATCGTCCGGCCGAGTTCATTCGCCGCCCGGCGCAGATGCTCCATCATTTGCACGGCCCGGGCGATATCGAGATTGTTCAGCGGCTCGTCGAGGAGCACGTATTCCGTCTCCTGGCAGAGCACCATGGCGACGTAGGCCCGCTGCCGCTGGCCGCCCGACAGTTCGTCCAGGAACCGGTGCTCGAGGTCGGTCAACTCGAAGAAGTCAATGTATTTCGAGATGATGGCCTCGTCTTCCTTCGTCAGCCGGCCCTTGGAATACGGGAACCGGCCGAAGCCGACGAGCTGCCGCACCGTCAGCCGCGTGATGAAGTGATTCTCTTGCCGCAGGATGGTCAGCATCTTCGCGATGTCGCTCGATTTGGACTTGGCGACGTCCATGTTCGCGACCGTGATGCTTCCTTCGTCCATGTTCAGCAGCCGGCCGATCATGAGCAGCGTGGTCGATTTGCCCGCGCCGTTCGGCCCGATCAGCGAGGTGATGCCCGCCTTCGGGATTTCGATGTTGAGCGGACCGATGACGACTTCGTCACCGTACGATTTCCTGACCTGCTTGATTGTAATCATAGCGTCCTCTTCCTCAGAATGACGATTAGAAACGCAATTCCGCCGAACAGCTCGATCAGGACGGACACGACGGTCTGCGCGCGGAATACGTGGTACAGCAGAAAATACGCGGATGTCAGCACGCTGAATCCGATGGCGAAGGCCATTGGCAGCATGTACCGATGATCGTAGGTTGGTGCCGCCTGATAGCTCAACATGGCAATCAGAAAACCGAAGAACGTCATCGGGCCGATCAACGCCGTTGTCGTCGCCATCAGCACGGCGATCAGGATGAGGAACAGGATGACGTGCGCTTGATAATTCACGCCGAATGCGGTCGACACGTCCCGGCCCAGCGACAGAACGTTCAGCTTCCGGGACAGCAGATACAAAAGCAGCACCGTTGCCAGTACAAGCGGAATGACGATCGGGAAATATTCCGCATCCGCATTGTTGACCGAACCGATCAATCGGGATTGCAGCAGGTCGAACTCGGATGGTGAGAGCACCCGACGCATGAAGCCCGACATCGAGTTCAGCCCGGCGCCGATGATGATGCCGATGAGCAGCATGAGGTGCAGATTGCCGTATTTGCCCGACAGCAGCCAGCCGAACAGGATGAGGCTCAAGGCGATCATCAACGCGACCTGCAGGAAGAAGGCGCCCGTGCCGCTGAACTTGGCAAGCGCCGACGCGCCGAAGAAGAAAAGTACGCTGGTCTGGATAAAGGAATATAACGATTCGTACCCCAGCAGCGACGGCGTGATGATCCGGTTGCCCGTGACCGACTGGAAGGCGACCGTCGCGAAGCTGTGGCAGAGCGCCGCGACGAACATGGCGACAACGGCGGTGAGCCGGCGCTGGACCACCGGGATGAACGACGGCGAATCGACCGGCACCGGATTTTTGTACAGGATGAGTCCGAGCGTGGCGAGCAGCCCGATGCCGAGGAACAGGACGAGCAGCAGCCAGTAACGGCGCGCGTCCCTCCGGGTGCGGAACGCGCCGGTCATTCTGGCGCGAAGGCTCCCCCCGGCGCCGCGATTTGTGGCAAGACCGATTTCGACTGTGCTCATCGCAGCCTCCTGCTTCTTCGTTGCCGCAGCAACATCAGGATGAAGACGGCCGCCCCGATCGTGCCGAGAATGAGCGAAACCGGCACTTCAAAGGGCATGATCACGACACGGGCGATAATGTCGCACAGCGTGATCGTTCCCATCCCCATCAGACACACCCACGGCAGATTGCTCCGCAGATCGTCGCCGCGGATCATGGAGATGATGTTGGGCACGATGAGGCCCAGGAACGGAATGTTGCCGATCACGGCGGCGACGATGCCGACGCAGACGGCGATCAGGGCGTTGGCCAGCAAGATCAGCCGGTTGTAGTTGACACCCAGCGTCGTCGCCACATCTTCTCCGAGGCCCGCGATGGTCAGACGGTTCGCATACAGGAAGACCAGGAATGTCACGATGACGATGATCCACAGGTATTCGTACCGGCCGGCCTGAACGGGAGCGAACGAACCGATGAACCAATTCTCGATCACCTGCGACATGTTGAACCAGAGCGTCACGAACGTGGAGAATGCCGAGATGACCGCGCCCAGCATCAGGCCCATGATCGGCACGATCAACGACGAACGCAGTCTGACCCGCCGAAGGAAGAGAAAGAAGACCATCGTCCCGACAAATGAGAACACGATGGCGCCGGTCATGCGCATGACGAGCGTCGGACTCGGGATCAGAAGATATACCGCCAGCAGCCCCAGGCCCGCCCACTCGTTCGTTCCGATCGTGGTCGGCTCCACCATTTTGTTCCGGGTGACCAGGTGCATGATCAGTCCGGTCATCGACATCGCGGCACCGGTCAGCATCAGGGCGATGGTGCGGGGCACCCGGGTGATGAAGAACATATCCCTGCCGTCCGCCTGCCCCCAGATGTCGTACACGCCGGTAAACAGCGAGACGACACCGAGGGCGATTACGGCGAGAACGGCAAGCGCGAACGGGACGGTCAAGATGCGTCTGGATTTGTTTTTCTGTTCGGAAATCCGGGGTTGAGACCGGATTTCAACTTCATTCACCGCATGCATGGGCACGGCGCGTTTGCTCCTCGGTTTACTTCTTCATCAGATCGGCGATTCCTTGGAAGATCTCGATGAACGTCTGGATCGATTCGTTGGTGTACGTATCCGCAGGGGCGATGTAGATTTGACCCTTCGATACGGCCGTCGTGTTCTGCAGCGCAGGAGCATTCGCGATGACGTCCTGTGCCGGTACGCTTTCCGTGTTGCTGATCGAAGCGTCGCGGTCCAGAACGAACAGCCAGTCAGGGTTGCTCTGGGCGATCGCTTCCACCGAGACTTCGTCGCCCTGGTGGTCGGTCGTCGCATTCTCGACTTCCAGCGCGGGCACCCAGCCAAAGATGTCGTACAGCGGACCCCATACGCGTCCATTGTGCGGCGACGAGTAGCCGATGTTGCCGCCCGACACGATGACGCTCATCACGGTGTCCGTGCCGTTGTAAGCCGACTTGGCGGCTTCCAGCGCCTGATCGAACTGCTCGTTCAGCGCTTTCGCTTCGTCGTTCTTGTCGAAGATCTGTCCGAGCAGCGTCGTGATGTCCTTGAAGCCGTTCACCAGCTTCTCGCCCGCAGTGCCGTCGGCGGCGGACACGTCAATGTTCAGATTGATGACCGCTGCGTTCGGAACCAGCTTCTTGATGTCTTCATAGAAGTTGGCGAAGCGTTGACCGACGATGACGAGCTCCGGATTGACCGCCGCGATCACCTCAAGGTTCGGCTCACGGTGGTTGCCGATATCCAGCACCGACTCATCCTGCACATACGCGGAGTCTTTATTCATGACCCCTTTCGGGACCGCAGAAAGCTGAATGCCCCAGGCTTCGAGCGTTTCGAACGTCCGGTTGTCAAGCGCCACCACGTTTTTCGGATTGACCGGAATGGTGATCGTGTTGCCGTTCTCGTCCGTATATTCGACGGTTGCCGGTTTCTCGGGCTCGGCTTGTTCGGTTGCGACCGTTTCGGAAGACGCGGCATCGGAGCCTGCAGCGGCGGTCGTGTCATTGGCGTCGGAGCTGCCGCTTCCGGAGTTGCTGTTCGCGCTGCCGCATGCCGCGAGGGCCAGAACCAGTACAGCCATGAGCAGAAGGATTGCATAACGTTTCATTGCTTCTTCCCCCAATTGATAATGAATATCATTCGCACAAACGTGATTATAGCAACGCCTCTCATGATTTGCAACACGGAAATGGTGAAAAAATCTTGTCTGCAGCAGCAGCTTCCCGGCTTCACGGCCACTGTTCCGTGGTATCCACGTTGCAAACCGATTCGGCATTTCCCCTCCTCTCACTGCGGCCACCATATGAAAAAACCGCCCGACGGATCGTCGAGCGGTTCTTGTACAATTGCGCTTATCGGCTGATTCGGATCCTGAGGGTTCCCATGTCTTCGGAGGAACCCGACAACTTCAAGCCGGTGATGACCAGATCATACCGGTTCCCGGCTTCAGCCGGGCCGATCTTGAAATAAAGCATGGCTCCATTTCCCGGATGGGTGCCTTGCAACGTCCATAATATCGCAGTTTGTCGAATTTGGCATCTCTTTGTCCGGCAAAAAAGAGAGGACGGGAGCCGTCGGCTCCCATCCCGCGTGTATGCCGTCTTCCGACGCCGCCGGCCCGTTCAAATCAGCCCCGACAGCCGCAGCAGCCTCTGGACGGGCACGGCCGTCTCCGCACGCGCTTGACAAACATGGCCGGCGTCGCATATATTTTGTTTGATCGAACAATCAATATCCGGACGCCTGCGGGGTGGCATCATGAAGGAGCAAGAGAAGCGGGAGAACATCATCCAGGCCGCGTATCGGGTGCTGGCCGAGCGGGGCTACGACGCGGCGTCCACGAAGGAGATCGCCCGGGAGGCCGGCGTGGCCCAGGGGCTGATCGGATACTACTTCGCAAGCAAAGACATGCTGTTCGCCGAGGTGTTCCGCCGCGAGTCCGAGCGGTATTGTGAATCGCTCCCGTTCATCCGCGAACAGGGAGAGCGCGAGGTGAGCGCGGAGACGATCCGCGCCGTGCTGAGCGTGCCGAAGTCGAGGGCGAAGGACGATCCGTCATGGATCAAGCTGCGCTATGAGCTGTATGCGCTCGGCATGCGCAACGATGCCGTCTCCGCCAACATCCGGGACACCCTCGAGCGCAAGCGCGAACATCTGACCGGACTGATCCGGCTCGTCGGCAAGCTGCCGGAGGACAAGGCCCGCGCGCTCGCGCCGATCCTGCTCGCCGTCTTCGACGGCCTGGGCATGCAGCACCTGTGCGACGATGACTTCGACTACGACGGCGCCTACGACGTGTTGGCCGATATGCTCGAAGCCTATGTCAAGCGCGCAACCGGGGGCAACCCCTGATCTTTTGTCGCGGATATTTGTTTGAACGTTCAAACAATATAGTGACCCATGGCCTCTGATCTTGCCAACGAAACGGTCAATCGTTCATTGTGACCACTCATGCGGTTTTGGAATCGTAACGAAACGGAGACACGCTATTCGCGCCGAAACCTGCCGAATTCGGTTCGCAAACGGCAAATTAGGCGGCTCAGTTTCGTTATCGATACAGATCTTGCCGCTTTCGAAAGCATAACGATATACAGTTTCGTTAGCACGTTCACCGGTGGTGCCCAGGCTGCTGCAGCCTTTTTCTATACAGCCGGTTTGTTTGATTGATCAAACAAATCCAAATCACTTATTATCAAGGAGGAGATCCGCTTGAACAGACTCGGAAGCTTCATTGCGAGGAACCGAAGGACCATCGCCATCATGGGCATTGTCCAGTTCGTGCTGCTGGCCGTCATCGGGGCCGGCGGCGTGAGTCAACTCTCCCTGAGCCGGTGGGAGGTGCCCGGATCGGAATCGTTCGAAGCCGGGCGGCTGCTGGAGCGACAATTCGACGCCGCAAGCCCGACGCTCGTGCTGCTCGTCACCGCCGGGTCCGGATCGGTGGACGACCCCGCCGTGAGGGAGGCGGGTCTGGCGCTGACGGCCGGGCTGGCGGCGGAACCGGCCGTGCGGCAGGCCGACTCCTATTGGCTGCGCGGCGGTTCCCCGACGTTGCGGAGCGAGGACGGCCGGCAGGCGCTCATCCTCGCCTCGCTGAACGGCACCGTGACCGAAGCCCGGACGGCGCTCGCCGAGCTGTCGCCGCGCTACATGCGCGACAACGGGCTGCTCAAGGTGGAAGTCGGCGGGCAGGACGAGATTTTCCGCCAGGCCGCGGCGCTCGCCCGTCAGGATTTCGTCCGCGCTGAACTGATCATCCTGCCGGGCGTGGCGCTGCTGCTCTTTCTCGTGTACCGCCGCTTCCGGGCGACGGCGCTGACGATCTTCACCGGCCTGTACGCGATGGTCGGGACGCTCGCCGGACTTGCGGGCATCGTCGCCTTCACCGAAGTGTCGACGTTCGCGCTGAATCTGGCGCTCGTCATGGGGCTCGGGCTCGGCATCGACTACGGCCTGTTCATGATCACGCGCTTCCGCGAAGAACTGGCGGCCGGCCGTTCCGTGGAGGAAGCCGTGATCCGGACGGCGGGCACGGCGGGCCGGACGGTGCTGTTCAGCGGGGTGACGGTGGCGGCCGCCTGCGCGGTGCTGTTCGTGTTTCCGTTTCCGTTCCTGCAGTCCTTCGCCTGGACGGGCGTACTCGTCGTCCTGTTCGGGCTGATCGGCTCGATCATCATTCTGCCGGCATGGTTCGCGATCCTCGGCGATCGGCTGGCCCGCAGGCGCGGGGCGTCCGCGGCCGGGCCGGCGGTCCGTCCGGGCCGGTGGAGCCGGTACGCCCGGCAGGTGATGAAGCGGCCCGGACTTTATGGCGCGTCCGCGGCAGTGGCGCTGCTGCTGCTTGCCTCCCCCGTCCTCGGCCTGCGCTTCGGCCTGCCCGACCATCGCGTGCTTCCGCCGGATGCTTCCAGCCGCGTCGTGGAAGATCAGAAGAACGCGAACTTCGCCGCGGAGGAAACCGACGCAATCCGGGTGGTCGCGCCGGCGGTCGCCGATCCCGCCTCCCTGACGGCGGCCATCGCCGACTATGCCGCCCGCCTGTCGCGGATCGACGGCATCGTGCAGGTCGATTCGCTGGCGGGTTCCTACGCGGACGGACGCCTGGTGCTGGAGCCGAGCGGGTGGCACGAACGGTTTGCGGGGAGCGACGGCGGGACCTTTTTGACCGTGATTCCGTCCGGAGCGGCCATCGGCGAGCGGGCATCGGACATCGTGCGGGAAGTCCGGGCGGCGGAAGCGCCGTTCGATGTGCTCGTCGGTGGTTACCCGGCCGACCTGACCGACTTCCGCGACGCGCTGCTGGAGCGGGTGCCGCCGGCGATCGCCCTCATCTTCGCGGCGACGTTCATCCTGCTGTTCCTGATGACCGGCAGCCTGCTCCTGCCGCTCAAGGCCACGGTGCTCAACATGCTGAGCCTGACCATCATGTTCGGCGCGCTGGTGTGGGTGTTCCAGGAGGGCAATCTGGCCGGCTTGCTCGGGTTCACGCCGGCCGGATCGGTCGAGCCGAGCATTCCGATTCTCATGTTCTGCATCGCCTACGGGCTGTCGATGGACTACGAGGTGTTCATTCTCTCGCGGATCAAGGAGGAGTATGAACGGTCGGGGGATCTGGAACACGCGGTGGCCGCCGGCCTGCAGAAAAGCGGTTCGCTCGTCACGACGGCCGCGGGCATTCTCGCCTTCACGTTCGCCGCGTACGCGTTCGGGGATGTGGTGTTCCTGAAAATGCTCGGCGTCGGCATGACGCTGGCCATCCTGGTCGACGCCACGCTGATCCGGGCCGTGCTGGTGCCCGCCTTCATGAAGCTGGCCGGGCGCGCGAACTGGTGGCTGCCGAGGCCGCTGCGGGCCGTGTACGACCGGTTCGGCATTTCCGAGGGCGGCCCGGATGCCGTCGCCCGGCGGCCGCTGGTGCATTGACGCGGCGTTTGAGCCGGCGGAAGCGGGTCTGCCGGCTCATCATCGCGCCGAAGCTTCGTCAGGCGCCGCGGCTCATGAGTTCCACGGCCCGGCTCTCCTTCTCGTGCGCCGACCGGAGCAACGCCGCAATCCGCGCGCGAACGTCCGGCATGCCGATGTCCCGGCTCCTCTTGAGCTCGAACGACTCCTGCCACGCCGTATGGACGTCCCGGTACAGGGCGGCCAATTCGCCCTCGCCCGCCTTTTCGAAATACGTCCAGGCGTAGCGCTTCAGCGCCCCGTAGGTGCCGAGGAAATATTCGAGATTCCACGACGCGTCCGGATTGAACCGCTCCCCGACATGCGCGATCAGCGCGGGATAGGCGTCCAATCCCTTCGCGTTCTCGCACCATTCGCCGCCGGTCAGGTGGGTGACCGCAAGCTTCTTCGTATCGCGCAAAATCTCCTCCCGCGACTTCCCGCTCGTCCCGGTCACGGTCAGCACCGACAGAATCGGGATTTCGCGCTTGCCGAGAAGGTCAAAGGGCATGGTGTCCGACCGGCCCGTAATGTCAAGCGTGGCGAACTGCCGCGCATCATCGTCGCAGCCGGTGATCAGTCCCCACTCCGGCACGCCGATGTCCCACGCGATCGCGGGAATGCCGCTGTCGATGGAGCGCTTGATGTTCGCGATCGCCTCGAGGCGCCTCGCCTCCTCGATCTCGTCCTGCCCCCAATAGCGGCCGACGTAATCGCAGGTCAGGCCGCCGCACTCCACCCACTCCTTCTGCCGGTCGAACTCCCAGATGCTGGTGGCCGACACGCACAGATCGGCGGTCACCCACATGCGGAACGCGAATCCGCTGGTGGCGACAATGTCCTCCGCGTATTCCGGCCACGGGCTGCGCTTCACGGCGCAGGCCAGCGACTTGGCGAAGGAGAACAGATAGCCGGTGCTGTCATGGATGCCGTCCCAGGTCACGTCAAGCTTTTTCATCGATCATGCGCCTCCTCGATCGGAACATGGATTTTCTCGGTGAAGGCGCGGCTCTGTTCGAGGTAGCTCTCGAATTGATAGCCGCCCGTGTATCGCCAGCCGCTCCGCGGCAGCCATACCGTATGGATATAGTCCCACGTGCGCCGGATCGTGCTGACGAAGTTGTCGCGGGATGCGACCGGGGTCCGGAACACGGCGTACGTGCCGCCCGGAATGCGCAGTTCCACCGTGCCCGACACATCGCCCGCCGCCATCTCCGAGCGTATGCCGATGTAGTAATCCAGCCGGTTCCCGGCGTGGTTCCGGATGCTTACGCCATAGTCCTCGCACGCCCGGCCGCCCGACAAGCGCAGGGAAAGCTTCCTGGCGTTGTACTTGTTCCAGAACTTCGGCGGCTCGTCCTCGTCGCTCCTGAAGACGGTGAGGGAAAAGGCGGGGATCGCGACGATGTCGGGCTCGACGGCGAACGGTTTTTCCCCGAAGTCGAGCGGCTCCAGCAGATGCAGGCTGTTCCGGGCCTTTCGGTATTCCGACGGCAGGATGTGATGCTCGTTCTTGAACGCGCGGATGAAATTCTCCTTCGAATTGAACCCGCAGGCGAAGGCGATGTCCGCGATGGGCTCGCCGCCTTCGCGGATCCGCTTGGCGATCTCGCTCAGACGCCGCTTGCGAATGTAGTCGGCCGGCGTCATCCCCGTCGCTTCCCTGAACACGCGCAGGAAGTAGTATTTCGAGTAGCCGGCGGCCCGGGCGCACGCGTCCAGGTCGAGATCGTCCGTCAGGTTCCGCTCGATGTATGCGACGGCTCTGGCGATATGCTCCCTGTAGTCCATCCGGCACCTCCTCGTCCCTCCTGACACCACTATACAACGTCGCGCGTCGAAGGATTGATAAAAATTGCCGACTTTATGACCGACTGCTCACTGCTCCCGTCCGCAACAAAAAAGCGGGCCGTTTGCCCGCTCCCGATGATCGTCCGCCCTTTCGCCGTCGCTTTCTCTTGGTGCAAAAAAGCACCTGTTTGGCCGCCTGTCAACCGAAAAGCCCCAATAGGCGCGTTTATGCACTTGTTTCGGTGTGTGCCTGGTCAAGCCGCCTGAATCAGGTGCACCTACGCACTTGTTGGCGGGTTTCCGGCGCCACCCCATTGAAAAAGGTGCATGAAATGCACCCGCTCACCGCACTCCGCGCCGATATCAGGGTTGGCGACCGCCGATCCTGCCCTCGATGCAGGCCTTGGCCGCCTGCATGGCGCGGAGCAGCGGTTCGAACCGGTTGAATTTCGCGCCGCCCTTCTCGTACTTGGCCTGCGCTTTGGCCGTCTTGCCGATAATCGACATGACGGGCGGCAGCGCCTCCTTCAACTCCTCAACGCTGTAGTCCGCCGCCGGATCGTCGGTGAGCAGCGCCTTCGCGATGCGGAGCGCCTTGATCCGGTTCCGGAGCAGGGTGTGCTGGGGCGATCCCTCCGGGAACTTGCGCGTCATGTTCTCGCAATTCGCGAGGGTTGATTCGATTACGGATACGGCCTCTTCCCGTTCATTCCGATCCGGTTCCACCATCGCACCTCCGCGTCGCTTGCTCCGCACGATCAAGCATCGTACTTCCGGCGATTGATTTCATCCTTGAGCTCATGGCATCGCTCCAGATCGATATCGTACACATTGGCCAGCGCCAGGGTGTAGTAGAGCACATCGTACAGTTCCTCTTCAATGGCGCCCTTGATGCCGCCGTCGCGCATGCGCGATTCTTTGCGGATGACTTCCGACAGTTCCCCGATTTCCTCGATCAACTTCAGGAAGTATCCCTGCTTGTTGTCCGGGTGAAAATCCTTCGCTTTGATGATCTGCTGCAACCCTCGGATCGTCAGTTGTCCGTCCATGAAACCACCGCCTGAAAGTTGTCCGTCCATGAAACCACCGCCTGAACCTTGTTCGCGATCCGCCGCCAGCCGCGCCGGCGCGACCGTCAGCCCTGCGCGGACATCTTCATTTTCCGTCGCAACAGGGATCGAGGCAATATCTTTCGTCCTTGGCATGGATTCGGGCGCAGGCTCCGCGCAAATTGGCGAAATTTCTTCGCTTGTTCCCGGGATATGGGGTGAAAAGCGGAAAATAGAAGAAATTTCTTCCACTATTCACGCCGGATTGCCTTATGCAAGCGCTTTCAAATTCAAAATAGACGAAGAAGCTTCCTCTATTTCATCGAGATCCCGCAGATTCGACAAAATAGAGGAAAACGCTTCGTCTATTCCCACATTCCCGGCCGGTGGCGTGCCGCCGCCCCGCTCCCCGGCAGGCACAAATCGCCTCCGGCTCACAACACGCCTTCAAGCGCCGCGTCCAGATTGACCATCAATACGGTCGTTCTTCCCCCGTCCAGCTTGCAGAACCGGTCCACGTACTTTCTCCGGTCCGCCGCTTCCGCCAGACGCGAGACGGGTTCGAACCGTTCCCGATCCACATCGAGGACCTCGGAAACCTCGTCCACGAGCAGGCCGGCCCGCTGTCCGCCGTGCTCCACGACCAGGAGCCTGGACTTCCCGAAATCCGCGTGATCGGCGAAGCCGAACAGCACCCTCAGATTCACGAGCGGGAACAGGTCGCCCCGCAGGCTCGCCATGCCGGGAATGTGGCCGGGCGTTCCCGGTATGCCGACAATCCGGTCCGGATGGCTGATCTCGCGGACGCGGTCCATGCCGATGCCATATTCGCCGCCGTCGACGCGGAAGGTGACGATTTTTTCCTGAAGCGCCTTATCCCGGGAAAAATCCGCCCCATGATCCGCAGCGATTCTCCCGTGGTCCGTTGCGCCGCTCCCTTTATCCGATACGCCGCTCCCCTGATCCGCTGTGCCGCTCCCGTGACGCGCCTGTCCGAGTCCGGCATACAGCCCGCCCAGTTCCGCGAACGCCGTCAGCCTGCGGGGATCGAGCACCATCGCCATCCGCCGGTCGCGGTTCAGCTCGACGATGTCGCTGACGAGATCCGTATCGCCGGCGCCTGCGATATGGACCGGCTTGTGGAACCGGTCTTCCGGAACGCGGGCCACCTCCGACACCTGGTCCACCACGATGCCGAAGGTCATCGTCTCCGTCTGCACGACGACGATCCGGGCTGACTCGCAAATCCGGTGATCGCGAAGGCCGAAGATACTTCCCGGATTGATCACGGCCAGCAGGCGGTTCCTGACCGTCATGACGCCTTCCACGCAGGGATGGGCGTTCGGCACATGGAGCAGTTCGCCGTAGCGCAAAATTTCCCGCACATGCCCGATGTCCAGCGCGTAATTCTCCCTGCCCACCTGAAACACGACCAGCTCCCGGCTCCGATCGCGGTGGTCGCGATGCGCGTCACGTTCTTCATGCCGCCCCCCGCTCTCATCCTGGCGGGAACCGCGATCCGCGATCGTCCCGATCAGCTTCTCCGCGTCCAGCACCATGACAAGATCCCGGCCCCTCGCCACGATCCCGGTCATGTATCCTTCGTCGATCCTCCGGATGTTGGCGGGCGGCTCCATCACGTCGGAGACGTCCACGGTCGCCACTTCCGAGATCCGGTCCGTGATCATGCCCACCGGGCTGCCGTGGACTTCGGCGACGATCATCCGGCTGTCGTCGTCGTACGCCCTGGGCGGCATGCGGAAGCGGCTGCGAAGGTCGATGACCGGCAACACTTCGCCCCTCAGGTTGCGCAGCCCGACCACATGCTCCGGCGCGCCGGGAACGGACCTCAGTCCTTCCACCCTGACGATCTCCCGCACATGCGTCAGCCTGAACGCGAACTTCTCCGCCCCCGTCTGGAAAATGACAAGATCGAGCTTGCGGTCCCGTGCCGCTTCGATCGAAACTTCCCGCTCTTGCGGAACGTCGGCGGCGGAAGCGGAGGCAGCAATCTCGAAAGCAACGGCTTCCACTGCAGAGGCGGTCTCGGAAACGACGCTCTCGGAGACGACATTTTCGGCGGTGGCGGCCTCGGAGACGACATTTTCGGCGGTGGCGGCCTCGGAGACGACAGTTTCGGCGGCGGCAGCCTCGAAGACGACGCTCTCGGCGGTGACAGCCTCGGAGACGACGATCTCGGAGGCGGCGCCCTCTGCGACAATGGCGGAAGCGGCGGCGACTTCAGCGACGACGGAGGCGGTACCATCGGCCGCCGCTTCGTCCGCCGCGACGGACGTTTCCGGCCGCGCCGGAAACGTCCGAAGCTCCGGCGATTCCTCCGGCTTCGTCTGCTTCGCCGGCTTCGACGGTTTCGGCGGCTTGGCTTGCGCCGGAAATTCCGGCGGTTCCGGCGGCTCCGGCGGGGCAGGAGATCCGCCCGCCCCGCCCGCCAGCGATTCCGCCTTCTCCTTCTTCCTTCGCATCTCGCGCTTCATTTTCTCGAGGTTGGACCGGTCATTTCGATTCGACTTTCCGCGGGACATGGGACATCACCCTTTCCACGATGCTGTCGAACTGCCGGGCGGATTCTTCGTCATACTCGTACACGGTCTTCCCCAGCTTCCCGGCCTCCGCGATGCGGGTTCTGCGATGGACGGGCGCGGCGAGCAGATCGTCGCTTGCGCAAAATTCCTTCAAAATCTCCATGTTCTCGCGGGCGTCGCTGAGCCGCCGGTCGTACATCATCGGCACGAACAGCTTGATCAGGCCCGCATCCCGCTTCAGATCGAACAGGTACTCGTACATGTTGCCGATCGCCCGGACGGACGCGGCCTGCATCTGCACGGGCACAATCAGTCCGTCCGCGTAATGCAGGATCGCGTCGTTCACCTTGGTCCGCTGGGGCCCGCAATCGATGATCACGATCTCGTAGCCGAGCGCCTCCAGCGGCATCAGCTTCTCATGCAGGATGTCGAGCGGCTGCCGGTACAGTTCCATGTTGATGAGATCCAGCCGGGCGGAGGGAAGCAGGTCCAGATTGTCCCGGGCCCGGATGATGCATTCTTCCAGCCCGACTTTGCGGCTGCCGCAAATGATGTCGTACAGCGTCTTCCGGATATCCTCGTCTCCGATGCCCAGGAACAGGCTCGCGTCGTTCTGGCCGTCCGCGTCGAGCAGCAATACCTTGTACCCTGCCCGCGCGAGACCATGGGCGAGATGCACGGCCAGGGTGCTCTTGCCGACGCCGCCCTTGTTGTTGAACACGGCGAATTTCGTCAGTTTGTTCTCCATAGGCAGCCTCCCCGCACATCAACCGTTTTTGGCAAGACGTATGAGGTCCAGGGGGTTCACGATCAATACAACCTGTCCGTCTCCCAGCAAGGTGGAGCCCGAAATGCCCGGTATGCCCGCAAGCCGGCCGTGCAGCGCCTTGATGACGAACTCCTGCTCGCTCAGGAGCTTGTCCACGATGATGCCGAACTTCTCGCCGCCGCCCGAGATGATGACCGCGTGGAATTCGTCTTTCCCGTCCAGATCCCGGTCGCCCAGCTGGAACAGCTTCGCGAGCCATTCGACGCCGATCACCGAGCCCTTGTGGTGGGCAAAAAATTTGCCGTCGAACCGATGGATGTCCCGCCTGCCGAACTTGACCGTCTCCGAGATGTACTCGATCGGAATGATGTACGACTCCCGCGCGACATTGACGATAAGCCCGCGGGATATCGCGAGGGTGAGCGGCAGGCGGATGACCACCTTCGTTCCCCTGTCCACTTCGCTGTCGATGAAGACGGCGCCGCCCAGCTTCTCGATGTTGCTCTTCACGATGTCCATGCCCACGCCGCGGCCGGACACTTCCGTGATGCGCCCGGCCGTGCTGAACCCCGGCAGGAAAATCAGATTGACGAGCTGGCTTCCGCTCATCCGTTCCGCCTGATCCGGCGCGATGAGCCCGCGCTCGAGCGCCTTCCGCTTCAGGGCTTCCGGGTCGATGCCCTTGCCGTCGTCCTCGATCTCGATGTAGACGTGCTTGTCCTTGTTGTACGCCCGGAGCTCGATCCGGCCGGTCTCGCTCTTGCCCTTGCGCAGCCGTTCTTCCGCGGCCTCGATGCCGTGGTCCGCCGCGTTCCGGATCAGGTGGACGAGCGGGTCGCTGATTTGCTCGACGATCGTCTTGTCGATCTCCGTCGTCTCCCCCGCCATCGCGAGTTCCATTTTCTTCCCCGTCAAATGCGCGACATCCCGGACGATCCGCGGCATCTTCTGGAACACCGTCCTGATCTCCACCATCCGGATCGACATGATCGCGTTCTGCAGCTCGTCCGTGATGCGGTTGACGGAGAAGCCGATTTCCTTCAATTCCTTGGACAACTCCGGCAGGTCGTACTCCACGTTGAGCCGCGCGGACAGATGCATGAACGCGTTCTTGGCGATGAGCAGCTCGGAGATCATGTTCATCATCTTGTCGAGCTTGTCCTGGCTGACCCGGATGCTTTGGGGGTGGTGGGAAAGCTGCGCGGCGTTCCGCGCCGGATCGGCCGCGGTCCCCGGTCGCCCGTCCGCACCGCCCGGGAGCCGCGCCAAGATGTCCGTTTGCCCGCGCCCGTTCCCGCTTTCTCCGCTTTCCGCCCGATCCGGCCCGCCTGCGGCGTCAGCCCCGCCGGCTCCGCCGTCCGCAAACCCGCCGGCTCCGCCGACCGCATCCGCCTCGCCCGCGTCGCCCGTCACGTTCGCTTTGCCGCCCGCCGCAACCGCGTCACCGTTCGCCGCAACCGCGTCACCGTTCGCCGCATCTGCGTCGTCCGCCGCGTTCGCGTCGCCGTTCGCCGCACCCGCGTCGCCCGTCACGTCCGCTTTGCCGCCCGCCATCTCCGCTGCGCCGCCTGCCGCATTCGCTCCACCGCCGGCCGCCGGCGCGCCCGGATGCGCCCGATCGAAATACGCCCGCAATCCGCAAGCGACTTCGCTCCACTTCGCTTCCGCGTCGGTCCCGGGCGCGAACGGGCCGTCCGCCGCGAGCGGTCCGCGTCCGTCGAGCGCGTCGCCGAAGGCCCGAAGCCCGTCGCCCAGCGCTTCGACGGCCAAGAGCAGCAGATCGATCAGCTCCGCGTCCGCCCGGATGCCCAGATCCCCCAACGTCCGAAGCGCCGACTCCAGCTCGTGGACGATCTTCGTGACGCCCGTCGCTCCGATGTAGGCGGATCCCCTTTTCACCCGGCGAATCGTCTCCAGAATCTCTTCCATTAATTCGCCGTGTCGGGAATTGACCTCAAGCCGCAGAATCCGGCTTTCGAGGACGCCGGCGCATTCCGTCCATTCCTTCAGCAGCATCTCCCGCAAAACCCGTTCGGAAACCATCGGATCGTTCATTGGCACTCCCCCGTCCGCCTGCCGCGTCTAGTGCGATTTGGGCCGCGAATACACGATCGTGTCGCCGATTCTCTCGGACGTGTAGGCGGAGGATATTCTCCCCACCGACTCGGAATGGCCCAGGAACAGATAGCCGCCGGGATTCAGGCTGTGATAGAAGTCGTCCAGCACCTTCTTCCTGGACAGATCGTCGAAGTAGATCAGGACGTTGCGGCAGAAGATGAAGTCGCAGCCCGTGATCTTGCCCAGCGCCTTCGAATCCATCAGATTGATCTTCCTGAACTGGATCCGGTTCCGGATCTCCTTGCGGATCAGAAATTTTCCGTCGCTGTCGGTGAAATATTTCTCGAAATATTCGACGGGCACGTCCCGGACCGCCCGGCGGTCGTAGAGGCCGATCCGGGCGCTCTGGAGCACGTCCGTGTTGATGTCCGAGGCGATGATGCTCAGATCCCAGCGCTCGGGATCGTCGAGCATCTCCTGCAGGATGATCGCGAGGGTGTAGGGCTCCTCCCCCGTCGAGCAGGCGGCGCTCCAGATTTTGAGGCGGTTGTCGTTGCGCTTTCTTTTCTCCCGGACGACCTGCTGCAGCACATCTTCCGCGAACGTTCGGAGCTGCGGGAAATCGCGGAAGAAGTACGTCTCGTTCACGGTGAGATCGTTGATCAAGCGTTCGAATTCCGACGCGCTGTCGGAAAATTTGAGCAGCATGTAGTAGGCGTTGAAGCTGTCCAGCCCGAGGCGCTCCACCTGTCTGGCCAGCCGCTTTTCCACGTAGTATTTCTTGGCCGGCTCATAGTGGAGGCCGGTTCGCTGATAGATCAGCCTGGCAAATTTGCCGTACAGCTCGTCGGATAATGTCATGCGATCCTCCCGATCCCGTCACGTATTCCGTTCGGTTCCCTCCCGGTCTCCCGTCGCCGCTTCGTGCCGCCGGAGCACCGTATCCCGAATGATGTCCTTCCATCGTTCCAGCCGGATGGCCGACCGCGCCACCGCTTCCGTCACGTCCCGTTCGCTCCCGAACGGCTTGAGCACGCAGTCGCCGGCCCCGAGCTCCAGGCAGCCGAGCACCCGGTCGAGCGAAGCGTCCGCCGTCATCATGACGACCTGGGCCATCGGATCGTACTGCCTCACCCGCGCCAGGAACTTGAGCCCGTCCATCTCCGGCAGGTCCATATCCGCGAGCACGATGTGGTACTTCTTGTCCCGGAACGCGGCCATCGCCCGTTCGGGGTCCGCGAACGCGTCGACGCCCCGGAAGCCGGCCGATTCCAGCGTCTTCTTCAGTGACGCCGACGCCTCGGCAGCGTCCAGGATCATGATATTGTAGTGGTCCATATCGCCGTTCCTCCCGCTCCTCCCGCTCTCCCGTTGATCGCCGAGCGCCGCTTCCGGCTCGGTGCCGTACACGTCGAAGGATTCGACCGGCCGGATCGCCTCGAGCACATTCACGATCCGCTTGTTCATCGGTCTGCCCGCGACGATGCCGACCGCGATGCCCGCGCCGCCGAGGTTGCGCTTGACCGCGATCAGTTCCGCCAGGTCGTCTTCGTCCATCGCGGACAGTCCGCTCACGTCGACGAGCAGCGCGCGGATCTTCGACCGGTCCATCCGCTCCGCCGTCTCGCCGAGCCGCTTCCGGAACAGCCGGTCCCTCGCCTTCACGATCTGGAAAATCATCCGCCCCCGCACGTGACCGTATACCGTCTCCAGCAGGCGGGTGTACTCCCGGCGGAGATGTTCGGCCGGCTCCTTCCGGAGCTTCGCGCTTCCGTCGAGCAGCAGCAGGCAACGCTCGTAGAAACGCCCGATCGCGGGCGGCACGGCGCCGGGCGGAAGCCCCGCGGCCTCGTCCGCGACTCGCGCCGACTGCTCCCGGAGCGCCTCCGCGAGCTTCGCCGCGCTCGTCTTCTCCCCGCCGAACAGCAGCGGCCGCAGCTTGCGAAGCCCGTCGAGCACCGTCTCGAAGAACGCCTGGCATCTCCGGTCCCGCGGAACGGACCGCTCGCGCAGCGCCTCGTCCGACAGGTCGACGATCTCGACCCGTTCCGCGTACAGGACGTCGAAATAGGGGTACAATTCGGACGCATCCAGTTCGGTGTTCAGAATCATCGCGCAAGATGAGGCCGGTTGCGCATCCGACGCGCCGAAGATGTCCTCGTCCGACACGGTCGAGTACTCCAGCGCCCCGATCTCCCGGATGTTGTGGAAAATCATGTACAGGACGGCCTGCAGCATGGGCGCGTCGTCGCTGAACCGGACGGAGATGTAATAGCGGCGGTCCGCCGCGCCCCGCGCCGCCTTCAGCGCGCTCACGATGCCGTCGCCCGCCGGCGCGGCTTCCCGGCTTCCTTCGCCTTCGCCCGGTTCCGGCTGCCGTCCCAGCAGCCGTGCGATCTCGCCGCCGAGCCGGTCGGCCTCCGCGATGGCGTCCCGGTCGAAATCTTCGTCGAACCGGAACTTCTTGGACTCCGTCATCGCCTTGACGTGGTCGAGGGCGTCGAAGCACAGCCGCAGCACCTCGCCGTCCAGCCGGATCCGCTCTTTCCGGATGCTGTCCAGCAGATCTTCCAGCCTGTGCGTCAGGGCGCCGATCGGCTCGTAGCCGATCATCTGCGAGGAGCCCTTGATCGAATGGGCGATGCGGAACAGCTCGTGGATGTCGCCGGCTTCGCGGCCGCTCTCCAGCCGGATCAGGCAATCCTCGGCCCGCTGAAGGAGTTCGTCCATTTCCTCGAAATAGGTCGCATACATCGAATCCATCACGTTTCACCTCGCCCGGCCGGTGGGTCACGTCTTCCCGCGCGCGTTCCGGATTCGCTCGACCGCTTTCACGATTTCGTTCGCCACCTGAGGGGCGGGCACGACGATCTCCGCTCCCCCGCGCAGGATCGCTTCCCGGGGCATGCCGAACACGATCGCCGTCGATTCGTCCTCCGCGATGGTGATGCCGCCCGCCTGGCGGATCTTCACCATGGCGTCGGCGCCGTCATCCCCCATGCCGGTCATGATGACGCCCACCGTCCGGCTCCCGCCGACCCGCTCCAGCACCGATTCCATCGTCACGTTGACGCTCGGCATGAACGTCGTCACCGGGCTGCCCGAGAGGCGCAGCAGCCTGCCGTCCCGATGGACGAGCAGCTGATAGCCTCCCGGCGCCAGATAGCCCCGGCCGTTCGCCAGCACATCGCCGGCTTCCGCCTCCTTGAACGAGATGGCGCAGGCTTCCGCCAGCCTCTTCGCGAAGGACGAGGTGAACGAGGCGGGCATGTGCTGCACGACCAGCACCGCGGCCTTCAGATCAGGCGGAAGCTTCGGCAGGAGCTGCATCAGGGTGCCGGGCCCGCCCGTCGAGATGCCGATGACGACCACGGCGGTCAGATCGTCGGACCGCGCCGCCGGCGGCCTGCGCGTCTGGACGGGTACCGGCGGCTTCCATTTCGCCGCGGCGGCGCTGCGCGCCTGAACCCGGCTGATCCAGCTCCGGCGCTTGCTGCTCCTGTACGCCAGCTTCACCTTCTCGATGATTTCCCTGCCGACGATGTGGAGATTGGACGAGACGGTTCCGGACGGCTTGGCGACATAATCGAACGCCCCCAGGGCCAGCGCCTCGAAGGTCGTGAACGCGCCTTCCGTCGTGAGCGAGCTGATCATGACGATCGGCATTTCCGGGCGGTCGTGCAGGATATGCTGCATCGACGTCAGGCCGTCCATGACCGGCATGTTGATGTCCATCGTGACGACATCGGGTTTCAGTTCGCGCGCTTTCTCCACCGCATCCTGACCGTCCCTGGCCGTTCCGATCACTTCCAGCTCGTCGTCCGTCTGCAGGATCTCCCTCAGCGTTCTTCTCATTAGCGCGGAGTCGTCGACGATCAGAACCTTGATGCGATGCTTCAATGCGTCTCACCCTTGAGCCTCGAAAATTGATTTTCCCCAGATCAGCGTGCGCGCCCGGTCTGGGGAAAACCAAGTCATGCCGTCAGTTGTTGAAATCCGATCACTTTCTCCAGATTCAAAATCAGGATCATCCGTTTGCCTTCGTTCAATTTGCCGACGCCTTCCACATAGTCGCTGTCGATGCCGCTCGTCAGCAGTTCCGGGGGCGGTTCGATGAGCGACCGCTCGAAGCGGAGCACCTCCGAGACCGAGTCGACGACGACGCCGGTCTTCGTGCCGCCGCAGTCCACGATGATGATGCGGGTGGCGTCCGTCGCCTCGATCTCCGCGAGGTTGAACAGCTTGCGCAGGTCCAGCACCGGAATGACGTTGCCGCGCAGATTCACGATTCCGTTGATGTAGTGCGGCGCGCGGGGGATTTTCGTCACTTCGGTGAGCCGGTTGATCTCCTGCACGTCGCGGATCTTGATGCCGAATTCTTCGGCGTCGATCCGGAACGTCACCAGATGCTCCTCATCCAGCGCCTGCTTCCCGGCGCTCCGGGCCTCCTCGGGCCGCGGACCGTCGTCCCGCGCGCCGCCGATCGCCTCGTACTGGTCGGCGGAGAGCATGTTCGCCGGCTCGAACAGGATGATCAGCCGCTTGCCGCCGTTCAGCCTGGCGACGCCCGTCAATTGCTCGCCCGCCTGCAGCGAAAATTTGGGAAGGGGCTGGATGACGTCGGCGCGAATCCGGAGCACCTCCAGCACCTTGTCCACCATGATGCCGGCCGAAAACCCGCCCATGTCGACGACCACGATCCGGGTCTGGTCCGTGATCTCCTGGTACGCCATGCCGAAATAGGCGCGAAGGTTGATGATGGGCAGCAGGTCGTTGCGGATCGACACGACGCCCTCCACATACGCCTCGCAGTTCGGCACCTTCATGATCTCGGGCACGCGGATGATCTCCTTGACCCGCCCGATTCCGATCGCGTATTCTTCGTGGCCCAGCAGGAACGACACCAGCTGATCGTCGTCTCCGGCGTCGGTCGGCTCCGTTGTCCGGACCGCGGCGGAGCCGGAGCTTTCCTGTTCGTAAAGCAGCTGCGCCGACCGGTCGGCGTCCACGACCTTGAGAATGTCGAGCAGCATGATGAGCCGGGCCCCGCCCTCCAGCTTGACGACGCCCTGCAGGTAATCGGCGCTCACGTTCCTGACGATTTGCGGCGGTTCTTCGATATCCGGCGCGCCGACGCTCAGCACTTCGGACACCCGGTCCACGATCACGCCGATGGCCGTGCCGTCCGCGTCAATGACGAGCACCCGGTTGTTGACGTCCTGCTCCTTCCGGGCCAGGTTCAGTCTGGCCCGTCCGTCGATGATGGGCAGCACCTGCCCCCGCAGGTTGCAGACGCCCTCGATATAATCCGGGGCGTTCGGGACGCGCTTGATGTCCGGCACCCGGACGATCTCCCGCACGTTGCGAATGTCGACTCCGAACTCATCCTCTTCCAGATGGAACGTGACAAGCTGACGTTCGGCATGGTTCATTTGCTGATCTATCGCCGTCATCGCATCGTCCCGTCCCGTCACATATTTTGCAGCTCGTCGGCGAGACCGGAAATTTCCTCAATCGCCTCCACCAGTTCCTGCATGCCCTTCGACTGTTCGGCCGCGGCGTTCGTCGCTTCTTCGGCGGCGCGGCTCGTCTCCTGGGCGGCGGCGGCGATCTGCTCCACGCCTTTTCTCGCCTGCTCCAGCGCGACCATCGATTCGTCCGCGTTCTTCTGCACTTCCTGCGCTTCCGCGATGATCCGGACCATGCTCTCCTCGATGACCATCAGGTTCTCCGTGATCTTCTTCGCCTTCTCCGCTTCGGCGAGCGACGTCTTGCTGGACGAGTCGATGTCGGCGGCTACCCGCTGGATCTGGCTCTGGATGCCCCGGACCAGGTCCTTGATCTTGTCCGTGTTCTCCGCGGATTCGTTCGCAAGCGACCGGATGTCGCCGGCGACGACCGAGAATCCCCGGCCGAACTCGCCGGCGCGGGCCGCTTCGATCGAACCGTTCACGGCCAGCATGTTGGTCTGGATCGTCACGTTGACGATCGCGTCGACGATCTTGTCGATCTTGCGGACGGTCTCCTCCAGGCTCTGGATGTTCCGCGCCGACTCCAGGCTCGCGTCCGCGGCGGTCGAGATGCCGGAAATCAGGGCGTCGACCGCGGTCTTGTTGCTTTCGAGCAGCTTCTGCAGTTCGAGGAGCTTCTCCGTGGACACGACCGCCCGCTCATTCATCTGCTTCGCCGCCACGGCCAGCCGCTCCGCGAGCTGGAGCGACTTGTCGGTGAGCTCCGCCTGCGCCTGGGCGCCGGCCGAAATCTGCTGCATCGCCCGCAGAATCTCGGCGGAAGTCGCGTTGCCTTCCTCCACGTTGGCCGACAGTTCTTCCGACGCGGCGGCCAGCGCCTCGGCCGATTTCTGCGTGTCCGTGGACACCTTCAGCTCCTCGGCCATCTGGACCAGGTCGGAAGCGGCCGCGTTCAGTTCGCTGAACGCCTTGTTCTGCGTCTGGAGCAGCTTGGCGATCTCCTCGGTGCTGCTGCTCTGCTCCTCGGCGGCGGCGGCCACCTGTTCGGCGAGCGTCAGGAACTCGGCCGCTCCCTTGTTCGCGTCCACCGCGTTCTGCGTGATCTCGGCGACGCCCTGCTGCACGATGACGACGTCCTGGGCGATCTTCAGGAGGTCGGCCGTCGTCTGCTTCGCCTTCTCCACTTCTTCGTTGGCCGCTTTGCCGGCGTTCTCGATATCCGCCACCACGACCTTGACATTGTTCTGGATCTCGTTGACCAGCTCGCGGATGTTCCGGGCCGATTTCTCCGAGATCTCGGCGAGATTGCGCACTTCGTCGGCGACGACGGCGAATCCCCGGCCGTGCTCGCCGGCCCGCGCGGCCTCGATGGCCGCGTTCAGCGCGAGCAGATTGGTCTGGTCGGCGATCCGGACGACGGCCTGCACGATGTTCCCGATCTCATCCGACTGCCGCTCCAGCTCCCCGACCAGCTTGACCGATTCGAGGTTGACCTCGGCTGCGACCTGGATGCCCTTGATCATCTGCTCGATGTCCCGCGAAGTGGACTCGATCAGACTCTTGGCCAGATCGACGCGCTCGAGCGATTCCTTCGCGTTCCTCTCGGACACGACGGCCGCCTTCTCGATCTGATTGATGGCCGCGCGGGATTCCTCCGCCGCCGACGACGCCTCGTTCGCTCCCTTGGCGATCTGCTCCATCGTGGCGCCGAGTTCTTCCGCCGCGCTGCTGGCTTCTTCGATGCCGGCCGCGAGCTGCTCGGTCGCCGTGGCGATGCGTTCCGCGAGCTGCTGCTGCTTGGCCAGCGTTCTGGCCCTCACCTTGTCCTGGGCCTGCTTCTTCGCCAGCGCCCGCTTCTTCTCCAGATCGGCGGCGTGGACCGAAGACTGGACGCCTTTCCTTTCGTGTTGATGCACCGGCGGACTTGCGAGCTTCTTTTCCATGAACATTGCGCCTCCTGTTATGTATGGGAATGGTAGTGGGAACGTTGGTTGCGGTTCATGTCCGCTTCACATGATGGAGCATGCAGATCGCCCGGATGCCCGGATGCGCTCAGGATTCGGGACAATAGACGAGGAAATACATGTTCACGCCGTCGCCCGTCGGCTCGTTGCCCAGATAGCCGTCGCGGTACAGCGTCAGAATCCTCCGGCGGATGTCCTCGATCCCGGTCCGAACCCCGGCGCCGCCCAGCGTCTTGTGCGCTTCCGCCAGCGTGAAAAATTCATGTTCTCCGCTTTTCAGCATGTTGAGCAGCTCGTCGTCCGAAATTTCTGAAATCTGTCTCATGATGGCGGTACCTTTCATTCGGAAATGTTGAGACGCCGCGTGTTCCTGCAATTTCTTTTGCAAACATATTCATGCCGGGACGTTAGAATATGGATGTCCCAAAATCGTGTCGAACAATATTTGTTGTTCGACATCGTACGACTTGACGGAGTTCCATTAATTATGTATTTCGCTCTGGTATTGGGATACGGGATCGTCCCGCTTACGGGTTGGGATTCCTTTATGTGTGCCGATGCCCGGGCTCCGCTGCGGGATCCGGTTGGCGCAGGAGGCGCGATTGACTTTCGGAGGTCGTGCCGGAACGGGCACGAAACTGCAGAAGGCGGAAGAACGTGATTTTCGGCCGCAAGCGACCAACTGAGGCTTGACAGTTCGGCCGGCGGAAATAATATAATAAAGTCGATTAACAAATATTGTGCGACAAGTTGTCGCTGCCGAATCTGCTGCAATCTTTGGCCGAATGGGATTGGATACGGCTCTCCGCGCAGGACTCAAGCCTGTCAGAACTGCGTCGCAACCTGAAGATAGTCCCTCAGACTGTCCTCGACATAGTCGGGGGCGGCTTTTTTTATTTGCCCGACCGTATGCAGATAGCGTTGGGTCGTATTGATGTGCGAGTGCCCCAGGTTCTCCTGGACCTGCTGCAGCGTCGCGCCGTTCAGCAGGGCCAGCGTGGCGTTCGTGTGCCGCAGCCAGTGGGGCGTCACCTTCTTCTCGAGCCGGATCTTCTCGCAGGCGCCCCGGATGATGCGCTCCACCTGCCGGGTCGACAACGGAAACAACCGCGCGTCCGATCTCATCCAGTCCGCTTCGCCGGCCCAGGCGCCTACCGCCCCGGAGCCTCTCCGCTCGTCCATGTACTGCGTGATCAGCTGGCACAGCCGGTCCGGCACCTTCACCTCCCGCGATTTCCCGCCTTTTCCGTTCTCGACGGTCAGCCAGACGGAAGTTCCAAGCGGATCGGCGAAAAAATGATTCCCCCGGATGGCCACGAGTTCCGACACCCGGAGACCGAGCAGAATGAGCGTCAGTCCGATCAGATAATCCCTCAGCCCCTGGCTCCCCAGCTGTTCCAGCAGTTTGCCGATTTCCTGCCTGGTCAGGTAATGGTTTTTGCTGCTCACCGGAATTTTCGGCAGTCGGACGCAGGTGGTCGGGTTGTGAGGAAACAGCGCGATGTTGGGATCGCTTCCCCATTTGTACAGGGAGCGCAGGGGCGCGATCAATCCGGCGACGGTGGCCTGCGACAGCGGTTTTCCGGAGACGCTGCAATACCCCTTCATCAACCCGATCTTGTACGCCTCGATTTCCCGCCACGACACCTGCCCGAGCGGCTTGAAGGAGACGAAGTGCCGAAAGCGCTCGATGGCATTCCGGTAGTTCCGGTACGTGTACGACGATCTGCAACAGATGGACAGGAACATGTCGACAATTTGCTCGTCCGAATAGTTTGGCTGCGACTGCGACTCTTCCAGGAACGGAACCGGTGTGATCTGCATGTGACTCCTCCCCTTTATTCAGATTTGCATGTTCCCGGCGCGGGACATGCTGATTCTAGGTTATCTCAACCCGAGGAAAAAGAGAACGCCAGAAAAAGAAAGAGACCCGCTGCGGCCTCTTCTTCGTTCCGCAAATGGAAAGCCCGAAGGCTTGCCTTGCGCAAACCTCCGGGCCTTGGTTGCGGACGCCGTCCCGGCGATCAGTCCAGATTCGTCTTGTCGCCGTAGAATTGCTCCCACTTCGCCTTGCGCTCGTCGATGATCGCCTGGCCTCCGGATCTGAGGTAGTCCTCCATGCCGGAGTCGAAGACCCTGTCGAACTGATCGGGCGACGCGACGATCGCCTGGTTCAGGACCACGTCGCGTTTCTCGCTGAGCGCCGGGCCCATGCCGGATTCCGCCGCGATTTCGCCCACGTTCGCGTTCTTGCCGATGCGGCCGTCATGCGTGGTGATCCTGTGCGCGATCTCGATGAACCGCTTGTCGACGCCGGCGTAGCCATTCGCGATCGACTTGATGGTCAGGTCCGGATCGGACAGCTTGATGCCGTTGACGGTGATCGTGTAGTCGATGTTGTTCGGCGAGTTCATGATCTTCTCGCCCGTCACGACCAGCGCCTTGTAGGAACCGTCCGGCATTCTCTCGTGCGTGACGCCTTCTTCGCCGAATTGCAGGAACAGGCGGTTCTCTTCCTTCGAGATCCAGTTCAGGTACAGCAGCGAAGCGATCGGTTCCTTGTTCGTCGCCGGGAAGAAGACCTTCCGGTCAATCGGCGGGGACAGGAACTTCCGGTAGAGGCCGGCATCGTTCGGGAACGGCTCGATCGCGACGTACGCCGCGTCCGGGCCGACCATGCGCTGCAGCGCGGCGTGGATGCCGTCTTCGCCGTTGCGGTACGGATAGTCCCAGTTGTGCATGAACGCGCCGACATAGCCGGCCTTCATCAGGTTGTCTTCCGTCGGGTCGCCCGCGGGATACAGCGAGAAGTCCTTCCAGATCAGACCTTCGTTGTACCACTTGTTCAGGACGCGGATGGCTTCCTTGTAGTTCGGATAGAGGAACTTCCGGTCGTCGAAACCGTAAACGAACATATCCTTGTCCGTAATGTCGTTCGGGACGAACGAAGCGATCAGGTGATCGGCCCGCCAGCCCACGTCGAAGCTGATCGAGAACGGGATCATCTTGTCCGCGTCGGCGCCCAGCAGCAGCCCGGCGTTGTCGCGGAACGCCCGCAGCATGTTCTCGAATTCCTGCAGGTTCGTCGGCGGCTGCAGATTGAGCTTCTTCAGCCAGTCCTCGCGCACGAACGTATTAATCCGGTTCAGAACGGCGAGACGCGCTTCGATCGCCCAGATGGTGCCGGTTTGCGGATCCCTGTTCCAGTAGATGTTGTCATCGGTCAGCAGATCCCAGAGGTCCGGCAGGAAATCCTTCGCTTCTTCCAGATACGGCGCCATGTCGAGCACGCCGCCCATGTTCGCGTACGTCTGGATCGTCGGATAGGAGTAAGTCACGCTGACGTCCGGCGCCTCGCCGGCGGCCAGCAGGTTGTTGATGACCTCCACTTCCGTCCAGCGCGGAACGGGGACGAACTCGACCTCCACGTTGTGGTCGCGGAGCATGCCTTCCTTGATGTACTGCGCGTAGAAGTTGCTTTCCGGCGGGGTGCCGTTGTCATTGCCGCGGTCGTAGACTTCGACCTTGATCTTGCGGGTCTCCTTGAAGCGCAGGTTTTCATCGAGACCCCACTTCTCCAGCCGCGGATCCAGGCCGCCGCCGGAGTCGCCCGAACCCGAACCGCCGCTGCCGGAACCGCTCGAGCTCGACGTGTTGCTGCTGGACGAACTCGACGGCGTGGACGAAGACGACGACGAGTTGTCCGACTTGCCCTTGCTGCATCCCGAGAGAACGAGCACGGACGCAAGGATGAACGTCAGGATGGTCATCACGATACGGCGAGATCTCATCTTCGCTCCCCCTTAATCAGTTTTTGGGTATTTTTATAAAAATTGACAGTGTCAGAGACAAAGTCAATTTTTACCCCGCTAAACCCCTTTCTCAAAGCCGGGATTTTCCAGCCATATAAACCTGTTCCATCAGCCCTTGACGGCTCCGAGCGTCACGCCGGCGATGAAGTAGCGTTGGAGCCACGGATACACAAACAGGATCGGCACCGTCGCGAACATGACCGTTGCCGCTTTGATCGTTTCGGACAAACCGGGCGTGGTGAAGCCTTCCTGCGTGGCCACCTCGATGCTGTTGATGCTGTTCAGGATGTTGTAGAGCAGGAGCTGGATCGGGTAGTACTTCCGGTCGTTCATGAACATCAGCGCGTCGGAGAACCCGTTCCACCGCCCGACCGCGTAGAACAGCGCCAGCGTCGCGAGCACCGGCGTGGAGAGCGGCAGATAGACGTTGACGAGAATCCTCAACGGTCCCGCGCCGTCAATCTCGGCCGATTCCCGCAGACTGTCCGGTATCGTGTAAAGGAAGCTGCGCAGGATGATGACATAGAACACGCTCAGACAGTTCGGGATGATGAGCACCAGCGGATTGTTGAGCAGGTGCAGCTCTTTCAGCAGCAGGTACATCGGGATGGTGCCCGCGTTGAAGTACATCGTGAACAGGATGAGCCCGACGAAGAACTTTTTGCCCTTCAGATCGTAGATCAGCGGATACGCGCACAGGATCGTCATGAACAGCGACCAGACCGTGCAGATCACGGTCAGGATGGCCGTCCAGGTGAGCGACCAGGTGTATTTGGAGTCGCCCAGCACGGTCGTGTAGGCGTCCAGGTTCCACCCCTTGGGCCAGAGCAGCACTTCGTTCCGGATCAGCGCGTCAGCCGAGCTGAGGGAACGCGCCGCGATGTTGAGCACCGGCACCAGACAGACGATGATCATGATGACGCAGAGGAAGACGACAACCCAGTCTCCGATTTTGGCGCTCCTTGTCTTGACCATGTCGCTCGAGTCCTCCTACCAGATCCCGCGCTCGCCGAACCGCTTCGCGAGGGCGTTGGCGGCGAACAGGAAGATGACGCATACCACGGATTGGAACAGCCCGACGGCCGTGGACAGCGAGAAGTTCAACCCGCGAATCCCGTAGTTGTACACGAAGATCGAGATGACGTTGGACACTTCGGTGACCAGCTTGTTGCTGAGCGCGTACGGCCGGTCGAATTCGCTGCTCAGGATATGCCCGAGGCTCAGGATGAGCAGCACGATGATCGTGGGGCGCAGGCCCGGCAGCGTGACGTGCCAGATCTTGCGGAACCGGCCCGCTCCGTCGACCGACGCGGCCTCGTACAGTTCCGGATTGATGCCGGTGATCGCCGCCAGATAGATGATCGTGTTCCAGCCGACGCTCTGCCAGATGCCCAGCGCGACGTAGGTGGCCACCCACCAGGCGGGATCGTTCAGGAACGGTATCGACGAGTAGCCCATCCGGTTGAGCAGGATGTTGACCAGTCCGTTCGTCGGCGCCAGCAGCTGGAGGGCCATGCCGGAGATGATGATCCACGACAGGAAGTGCGGCAGATAGACGACGGTCTGCGTGAACCGCTTGAAGCGCTTGAACACCAGCTCGTTCAGGATCAGCGCCAGGATGATCGGCGCCGGGAACCCGAAGATCAGGTCCAGCAGGTTGAGCATGAGGGTGTTCCGGAGCGCGTACAGGAAGTCGCGGTTGTTGAACGCCTGGATGAAGTACTGCATCCCGTTGTTGTCCGCCCAGGCCATCTCCCACGGGCTCTGGACGATGCTGTACTTCTTGAACGCGATCAGGATATAGTGCATCGGGATATATCGGAACGTGATGAAAAAGGCGATCGGCAAAATCAGCATCACATACAGGACCCAGTAGCGCTTCAGATAGCTTAGGGTTTTATTCAAGTTCATTGTCGACGCAAACATGGATGCGAGCGCCTCCTTCAGCGTGCGGGGCTGGGGTCCGTACCCTGTCCGATCTTGGCTCACGGCTTGCCTGTAAGCGTTGCCATTCTCTAACACAATTTAGCACCGGGGATAAATCCCGACAATAGCAGGAATTTAGTTAACCGTGACTGATTAAAGATAATTTTTGTGTTGCGCCAAAAAGAAACGCCCTCGAAAACGAGGGCGCATGCATGTTTTTCGATTTCGGCCAATCAGGCTCTGAGGCAGTGCGACGGCGTGTAGCCCTTGATCATCTTGAACTGCTTGCGGAAATGCGACAGGTCCTTGTATCCGCAGCGCTCCGCGGCCTCGGTGACGTTGCACTCGCCGTTCTGCAGCATGTCCTGCGCATGGTTGATCCGCGTCTGCGCCAGATACTGGTGGACGAGCATCCCGGTCTCCTTCTTGAACAGGGCGCCGAAATAGACGGGGTTGAGCCCGACCATCTCGGCCAGCTCCTTCACCGAGATCTCGTTCGCGTAGTTCTCGGAGATGTAGCTGATCGCCTTTTTCACCCGGTAGTCCGTGCTGGCGGAGTCTTTTTTCAGAAGGATCAGCTCGATCAGCCGGTGAATGATGACGAGAAGCAGCCCCCTCGTCTTGATGAGGTACCCGGGCTCCTTCCGCACCCAGGCGTTCGACAGTTCGCGGAAGAGTCCGATGAGGTCGCTCTTGATTCCGATGTGCGACAAGAGGGGCAGCGGAAGATCGGCATCCTCCCCGTTCATGTCATAGAGCTTGAAGTTGGCCGAGTACAGGTGCATGAGCTCGTCAATGGTGCTGTGGGCCTTGCGGAGGCTGCCCGTGGGTACGCACAGCAGATCGCCCCGCTTCACCTCGTACGGCACCCCGTTGATCACGTACACCCCTCTCCCCTCGACGACATAGGTGATATCGTAGAAGGAAATGACGTTCTCCGCGATCTCCCACGACGGCGTGCATTTGCGGTAGATCAGATAGCCGATGTCGGGAACCAGCCGGTCGTTGATCTCCAGCGCCATTCGCCTATCCTCCCTGCGTGATGCTTTAATTTGCACCTATAATAATCATTCCGGCGTATCGCCGCAGTGTCAATGGAATCGCGCAAAATTCCAAAAAATGAATCCATGACGCCAAACAGACACGCCGCGACGGAATTTAATTCGCCATTGCGACCCCGCAAATCATGGCAAGGCCCGATCGCCGCCGAATCGCCGCTAGATCGCCGCTTGATGCCGTCCGATCGCTGTCCGATCGCCCGCCGCCCGTCGGCACGCCGCCGGATCGCCGCCGGATTTCCGCTAGATCGCCGCCGAATCGCCGTCCGATCGCCTGCCGTCCGTCGGCACGCCGCCAATAGAAGAAAATATTTCCTCTATTTTCGGAAAACCCGACCGCCCGGCTGAAATAGACGCAAAAACTTCTTCTATTCCCCCGAAAACCGGCGAAATTTGCAAAAATCAAAAGAATAAGCGAAGATTCTTCTTCTATCCCGGCGTCCGGGCCGAAATTCGACAAAATTGAAGAAGAAACTTCGCTTATTTATGGAAATCATCACGCGCGCCTTCGATTATCGGACGGCATCCCCGGTTGCACCCCCGGTCCCTGCGCCGCCGATGTCAATGCCGAGCTGCCGGACGGCTCCGAACTCCCCGTCGGTCATCGACGCGTACACCTTCCACGGCCAGTTCTTCAGCTTGATGTGCAACGAATGACGGTATGCCGACGTGTTGTCGAACCTCGACGACTGGATCGAGAAATGCTCCACCCGGTCCCACGGGTACAACACGCCGCCGATCAGCACGCCGTCTTTGCCCACGTACAGGAACAGGAGATTGCTGATGAACAGCACTCCGCTGCACACCGCCAGCAGGATCCAGTCTTCCGCGGCGACCGCGTATATCATCCCGAGAAAAACGAGCGAAATCAGCAGCAAATTCCATCGGCATAAATGCCCGCTGCCCAGCAACTTGACCATCGACCGGTCCCTTCTCTTGTGGCGGAAAGCGCGGATCTCGTTGCCCAGGGTCCAGACCATCAACACCGATCCGATGATCCATGCCGGCGTGGAAATCTCCATATTGCCCCCTCCCCGGAACAGATACAGATCCAATTTTACCAGAAACTTAAAATCAGAACCATTCTGTTCCGTCGGCGTCCGCAACGGCACCCCTTCGGCCGTCCTCAGGTCCGGGAAGGCCGGATCGCGAGCGCCCGGTACCATTCGGCCGATCTGGCCAACCCTTCCTCAAGGGTTGTCTTCGGCCTCCATCCGTACAATCTGAGCTTGTCGCCGTTATAGGTCGTCCGGATGGTCAGCATGTCGACGGTTTTCGGATGGATGGCCGGAGGCAGTCCCACGGCTTTGGCGGCCGCCGTATGGACGCAAGCGTACGCCCTGGCCGCCCATGCGGGAACGCTGCGGGGCGTCGGCGCGCCCAGCGCGCGGCCGTAGCCGACGACGAAATCTTTCAGCGTGGTCTGCTCCCCGATCACATTGAACACTTCGCCGTACGCCCCGGGCTCCCGCAGAACCAGCGACACCGCATGGACGAGATCATCCACATACACGCAGGCGAAAGCGGCGTTCCCTCCGCTCAGCAGGGGGAACTTTCGCGCCAGCAGCATGTCGCCCAGGTCCCTGGTCCACAATTTGCTCCCCGGTCCGTAGACCGACGGGATTCTCAGGACGGTGACCGGAAACATCGGCCCGGAAAACGCGCGGCACAACTTCTCCGCCTCGATCTTGGTGTCGCAGTAGACATCGTTCGAGGGAACCAGAGGCGAGTTCTCGTTCACTTCACCGACGGTTTTCAGCCCGTACACCGCGCAGGTGCTCAGGAACACGACATGCCTCACCCCGCGGCTCCGGGCCGCCTGCAGCAAGCGGCGGGTGCCTTCCACGTTGACGCGCCATGCCGCCTCCCGATTGAAATTGTCGGGATGGACCGCGCAGTGGACGACCTCCCCCGCTCCGTCCAACGCCCGGACCACCGAAGCTTCATCCGCGAAGTCGCCTTCGACAATCGTGATGCCGGATGACGCCGACAGATCGGCGGGCAGCTTCGCCTTGCTCCGGACGAAGAGGACGAGCTCCTTGCCGAGCGCGAGAAAATGCCTGGCGAGCGCCGAACCGATGAATCCGGCGGCTCCCGTGATCACCAGCTTCCCCATCCGTCACCCCTCCGCCAGCCGCCGGATCATGCGATCGGCGGCCTGTTGAAACTCCGGCGCGGCGAAAACATCCGGCTCCAGCTCATGCTGGATCAGCAAACCGTCGAACAACGCGATCAGCAGCGCCGCCTTGATCCGGGCGGCGCTCTCCGATTCCGCGCGAATCATCTCCGACAGGACGTCTCTCCACGCCCGATAATGCTCTCTCAGAAAATCCGCGATCGGGTGACCGCGCACGGCCATCAGCCACAATTCGAAGAACAGCCTGGGGTCGCCGGACTCCGCCCGCAGGTCTTCGAAGAAACGGCCGCTGTCCGGTCCCCGATTCCGCAGATGGTCCAGCTGGCGACTTGTCACATGCCGGACAAGATCCATGACCATGTGGTCTTTGGACGTCCAGTGATTGTAGAAGGCGCCCTGGGAGTATCCCGCTTCCTTCACGATCTCGCCGATCGTGGCCCCGGCGTAACCCTTGTCGGACAGAACCTTTTGCGCCGCGTCCAGCAACCGCCGGTAACTTTCCGCTTTGCGCTCGCGCTGCGTGCGACGGGAAGCCGGCATGGAAATCCCTCCATTCAAACATACATAGTGACTGTTCACTATGTATTATACAACAAGCCACCTCCCCCGCCACCGGACCCGTCGCCTCACCGCCGAAGAAGAGGTTTCCGCGACCGGACCATACAGGCGTTCCCCGCGAAAAAAAAAGACCGGAGCCGCGTCTTTCGCGTTCCGATCCGCGATGCCGTCTTTCGTCCCCGACACTATTTTCCGTCCGACGCCATTTTCCGTCCGAGATGCCGTCTTCCCTCACCGACGCTATCTCCCGTCCGCGGCGGCCATTTCCGTCCACTTCGCGTACTGCCGCCTCAGTTCGTCGATTTTTCGGCTCACGAATGTATTCCGGTTGCGTTCGTCGAACGCCTTCGCCAATCGCCCGATCTCGGCGCTCACCCACCCGGGATCCGGCAGGGACGCGTCCTTCCGCTTCCGCCCGGGCACGATCCCCGCTTGCTCCAGCAGAAATTGCGCGCCGACGAGATAATGCAATTTGCCCCAGTCGTTCGCGGTCGTCTCCGCATGTTTCCAGGTATTCCGGCAAATCTGCAGCGCCCGCCGCCGATTCGTGACCGCATAGAAAGCCATCAGGTTGCCGAACTGATAAAGCTTGCCCGACTCCCCTTTGAACGCGCGCCAGGCCTTGTCGGCGAAAACGCGGGCTTCCTCCGGCCGTCCCAACGCCAGATAAGGCGAAACGACCCGTTCATGGGTCACCGCGGGCACGTCGCGGCAGGTGAGCTTGCCTTCCATGATCGGCTTCAGAAGCTGCAATCCGCGCTTGTAGTGCCCTTTGTCGAAATAATATCCGCCCATCGCATGCTGTTCGCACGCCTGGCAGTTGGAAAGGCCGTCCCGCTTCTCCTTCCGCCACAGCCGGTAATATTCGTCCGCCTCATCCATCCGTCCGGTGTGGAGCATCAGATGCATGCGCGCCTCGTAGTATGGCCGCAGGGAGTAGTTGAATTTCGCGCTCTGTTCCCTGAACATTTCCAACAGGCGTTCCAGCTGCTCGAGCGAATAGACGGTGCTCTTCCACAGATTCTCGACGACCCATTTGAAATGCCACAACAGCATGAAGCTGGAATATCGGTCGGGATGCTCCGTGAACTTGGTCCAGCACCAGGCGAAGGAGACGATCATTTTGTCGTATTCGCCGAATTCCACAGCCTTCTCGGTGTACCTCATCCGGGCGCGATGGGCGTCCGACTCCGTCAGGTAACGGTCCGCGATGACGATGGCTTCCTCAATCAGCGCCATGACCTGCCGCGGATCGTCGACCCTCCAGGTCCGGAACAACAGGGCGTCGTATCGGCGCTTCATCCCCGAAGCTCACCCGCCCGGTCCAGCCCCAGGTTCATGAAGTAGAACAGCGATTCGTTCATCAACCGGAGCTCCTGGTTGCTCATCGCATGGTTGCCCATCAGCAGCGACTGGGTGTAGAACAGCTCGATCGCCCGGCGCTGGAGCGTCGCGTCCCCGGACTCGACGACCTTGCGGATGATCGGGTTGTTGTAATTGAAGCACAGCCTGGAGAGCGGCTCTTCCGCAAATTCCGCCGCCTTGAGCGAGCCGAGCAGGTCCGCGAACAGCCCGTCCGCGATCTCCATGCTCTCGTTTACGATCTTCAGGTAATTAATATCCTTGTTCGTCGTATAGAGCACGGGAACGTCCGCCGGCTCGAAAAAGCAGATCACGCCCTCGCACCGGTGCCGCGCGAGAAATTCGCGCGCCATCTCGAGGAAAGGCCGCGTCTCCTGCTCCTCCCGCGCCGTCAGCGGGGTGAAGCGGTTCGAGAACTTCATCACGTCCACAACTTCGATCTCGGCGTCTTCCCACACGATGTTCGCCCGGGTCAACAGGCCGAAGTCGTACTGGTAACCGCCGTTCACCACGAGCATGTCCTGCGCCCGGGCGACGCGCGCGATCTGCCGGAACTCGTCCACGGTCGCCGTCACATACAACCTGTCCCCGCGGCTCATGATGGACGCCATGTCCATCTCCCCGTACGAAGTCTCGAACCGGAACCAGGGACTGAACAGCCGATAGAGTTCCCAATCGTCATTGGCGACCAGCTTGATCGACTGATAGTGAACGTTCATGATTCGTTCCAGCAGCTCGCGGTTCTCGGCCGCGATGCGCTTGAAATATTCCTTGATGCGCTCGCCGAGCTCCTCCCGCACATGGTCGAACAGATCGTTCTTCTGGAACGATTCGCGCGAGGCCGTCGGCTTCAGGTTGGTCGCGTTCACGTACGCGTCGACGAAGAACGCCCAGTCCGGCAGCAGATCGCTGTTTTCGTCGGAGAGCAGCATGTTTTTCAGATAGACGTGATGCCGCTTCTTCTCCTGGACATTGACGGAATAGGGCAGGATGGCGGCGAATCCTTCCAGTCCGCCGAGCTCCGACGCAAGCGGGATGATGTCCAGCGGAAGACTGCCGGTGCTCTCCTCCACGAACTTCGCGGCTTCTTCCCCCCGGAGCTTCCAGGGCAGACGCTCGTCGTGGATCGTCTCTTCAACGCCTTCATCCAGCAGCGTCAGCCGCACATTCAGATACTTGCCGTACTTCTCGAGCAGCTCCTTGAGCTGCCAATAGCCGAACAGCTCCTCGTATTCGGGCTTCGCCTTCAGATAGACCGTGGTGCCGATCGGCACTTCCCGGTCCAGCATCCGGATCTCGTAAGTACCGTCCGGCCTGCCCTTCCATTCCAGCGATTCGCCCTCCAGCGCCGAGCGCGTGAGCAGCACGATCTCGTCGCTGACAATGAAGCAGGACAGCAGGCCGACGCCGAACTGACCGATAAAATCATCCGCGCCGTCCGGATCCTTTTTCGTCGTGCTCCCGATGCTCGCCAGGAACCGGATCATTTCGTCCCGGGTGAGCCCGATGCCGTTGTCCTGGATGGAAATCGTGTGATTCGAGTACGTCTCCACATGGATGTGCGGCGCGAAGGCGTGCCCCAGCTTCTTGCGCGCCGTAATCGCGTCCACGCCGTTCTGCAGCAGCTCGCGGATGAAGACGCCCGGGTTCGAATAGAGATGGTTCGACAGCAGATCAATGAGTCCCGTCAGGTTCACCTGGAAATGATGCCGGCTTTCGTCCATCAGCGCTCCCTCGTCCGTCTTTTGAAGTGAATAATGAATTGATATCGGCAAGCACCGGGAAAAATGTGACACCCGGAGACGGTCTCGTCCCGCGGTACCGCATAAAAACGGGCCGGGCTCGACTCCCGGCCGCGATCATGCGGGGATCAAGCGATTCGCGCCAACTGCGCGTCACGAAGCTTCCCCGACAAATTCCAGCGTGTCGACCCGGGAGGAGGCAAGCGCCTTGTCCTTGTCCCGCGCGATGAATTGAATCTCGAGAATGCGCTCCGGCCCGACCTCGTTCCGCAAAATGTCCTCCAGATTCGGGTTGTCCTCCGCCACGAAGATGTGCCCGCTCTGGTACGTTTCGCCGGTCGGCAGACGGATGAGCTCGCTTCCGAAATCGCGGTGCGACGCGTATTCTTTCCTCCGCATGGTCATATTTTCGACCAGCGTGTCGTCGTGGAAGATGTATTTGACATAGAACGGCCCGATCTCGTCGTCCGACTCGTTCCGGATCCGGAAGAACGTCGTGAACAACCGGAACTCGCCCGCGTCGTAGAAGGCCAGATAAGCAAACTCCGGGTCCACGTATAGCGGGGAAGGACCTTCCGTTCCTTCATCCGCCGTCCGATTGGCGCATCCGGCGGGCAGCAGCATCAGGGCCGGGACGAGCAACAGAACCATCCGTCTCGCGACTCGGTATGCATGTTCCAATCCCATCATTCTATTTCGTACAGCAGCACCCTCACATCAAGCTGGTCGAACTCGCCGTCTCCGGTCAAATCCGCCCGCGGCCCGATCACATAAGTGGCCACGCGCCCGATCGTAATCGGCTCTGCCGCGTCCATGCCCAACACTTTCCGCACCTGGTCCGAAAGCAGATGCAACCGGATCTTCTGGACCTTCGGCCCCAGGGTCAACGTCACCGAAGATCCCCCGGTCACCGGATCCGATAGAGCCAGGAGCCGACCGTTGCCGTCCCTGACCTCGACCTTGACTTCATCGAGCGGATTGAACAATTCCAGGGCGCCCTTGACGGTGGAGAACCACTTCGGCAAGAACCGGTACTCGTAATCGAACCCGTCTTCGCCGGGGTCCAGACGGCCGAACGAGATATCGGACCACAGATTCTGGGGCAGTCGGATGATGGTCAGCAGGCACATCTGTGCGTACGGATCGCTGAACCGAATCGGCAAGCTGCGCTTCGGGCCGGCGACATCGACGATGATCTCCACATACGTGTCCGGCCCCGTGCCGTCGACATACACGCCGACATTGGACTCGGCCCTCACGATCACCTGGTCCGCGGTCCACTCGACATAGTGCTCGTAGAGCAGCAGATCTTCCACGGACTGCCGCACTTCCTCCGGTTCGTCGGCGCCGGGGACGCCCACGCGCAATTTCAGCCACAGGTCATCCAGATGCGCATAGAACGGCATCGCGCGACGGATGCCTTCGCTCCCTTCCAGAAGCGGCACAACCGCCGCGTATTCCGCCTCCTCCGGGACGTGTTCGATGAGATGCCGGAAAAACGGAGAGAGTCCCGCCGCATGATACACCCGGACTCCCCCGCCGATCACGCTGGCGAAACTGTCCTCCCCGGCGAAATACAGATCGTAGGCGATCAGTTCGTAGTCGCCATAGATTTCCGGGATCGTCCATTCGATCCGGCCGGCCCGCGCCGACTCGTCCATGTTGAAGTCGGTGAAGCGCGCATCCGACGGCACAAGCCATTCGGCGATCTCCTGAACGCCTTCCGCCTCGTAATCGGCGGGACCGCCCGATTGCGAGAAATCGTCGACCAGCGGCGCCGTGACCACCGAGTTGAACCGGTTCCCCTCGGTGTCGATCAGTCCGATCGCGACGGTCTGGAACGGTTGCAGCGAAACTTCCGTCCCGGGCAATTCCGCGGAATAGCGGACGGAACCGTCGGCGGGAACGTACCGGACGATCGTCCGCCCCGACGCAAGCATGGTGATCTCGTACAGCGCGATCCCGGTCTCGTCTCCTATGCCGTAGAACCGGACCTCCGGCTTCACCCGGCCGTAGGCGGGATCACGGTCAAGGACGGCGACATCCCCCGGCAGGCCGATATCGTCCAGACGAACGAGCAGATTGGTCAGGTGGAATTGGTTGTCGACCATGGCATAGAGCCCGATGGACAAGGGACTTCCGAGATTTTCGGCGAAATTGCAATAGAAGTTCGCGGGAGTCACGCCCGCTTGTTCAAGTTCGCAATACACTCCCCCACCCGTTCCGTACAGGGCCACCGCAAAATCGAAACTGTCGTGGACAAACCCGAAATCCAGCGACCCGGCCAGAAAACCTTGCTCCGGAAAATACGCCGACATCGAGAATCCCCGGAATTCCACCATGTACGGCGACCGGGACGCCTGGACGACCAGCGTCTCGCCGGAATCGACGCACACCGGCTCCCCGATGGAGAATGAATACTCCTGCGAATGCAGATAGAAGCAGCGCGCCGGATCGAAGGACACGGTATACCGGACATGGTATTTGTCCGGCGCCTCTTCGATCCTGGACGGCACGATCAGGCCGTCATCATCGGCGTATCGGAATTCCAGATCCGCCGGTGTCCATCCGTACGTTCCGAACAGGTACAGATCGACTCTCGCGAGACCGTCCGCCCGGGCAACCCCCGCCCCGCCGAACCCGCCAAGCGGCGCAACCGGCAGCAGCGCGGCGACAAGCAGAACGGCCAGTATACGAAACCAGGCATTGCTCCGCATTCCGATCCCTCTTTCCCCATGCGCTTGATCATTGTTTCTTCCATAATTCATCGTATCCGGAGACCCGATCGATCAGCGTCCGAAGTCCCATGGGACCCGGGTCGAAAGCAGCAAAAACCGACCGCCCCGCGGGAGGGCAGGCGGTTTTCACGTCCGTTCATCGGATTTCGCGCAGCAGCAGCCGCACATCTTGCTGATCGAATTTGCCGTCGCCGGTTACATCGATCCCATATCCGACCACGAAGAGGGCGATATGCCCGAGCGTGATCGATTCCGACTCCCCGATGCCGAGTTCGTTTCTCAGATAGTCCGACAACCATCGCAGCCGGATGATCTGGAACTCCGCGCCGCGGCTCAGATTCACCGTGGCGCCGGGCGGCACTTCCTCCCCGTCCGGCACGAGCTGCAGGTCGCTGCTCCTGATGTCGATCGCAATGTCCGAATCGATCACGAACAGCGCCTTCAGCTCGCCGGCCGTCAACCCCTTCGTCACATACCGGTACTCGAACCCGTCCCCGACGGCCACGAGCTGACCGAACCGGACATCGTTCGCCAGCACGGCCGCCGTCGCGAGCCGGATGCGCACCTTGTATTCCGTGGTCAACGTCGTGTCGGGATCATCCAGGGTGATCGTGATGACGAAATCATCCTCGGTGACCGGGATATCCTCCGCCGCCATACCGTAATGCTCGTTGCCGTTCAGCGTGATCCGCACGCCCGAATCGGCGGTCGCGATCACCGGAACCGACACGGTTTCCCTGGGGACGATCATGGCATGATTGGTGTCGTCGACCTTAAGATTGACCCCGAAGACGATGAGGCTCGTGAGCATCGGAGCGTCGGGGTCAGGTTCCCGCTTGATCGTCAGATTGTACTCCTCCGTCCATTCGGTGTTCGGCGTGTGGACGCGGATCTTCACGACGATCGGGGCATCGCTCAACGGGATGGTGATTTCCCCGTCCGACGGCACATCATGATCATCGAAATATACGACGCCCCCCTCGGCATAGACCTTGATCTTCACCTCATCTTCATTCCAGGGAACGGTGACCTCATAGCTCGTCGCATCATCCGGATTCGGGAGGACCTCGTCCCCGTTCACGAACAATTGATCCAGCCTCGCCGCGACGCGGTCTTCCAGCGTCAGATGGAAGGTTGGCGCATATTTGTAATATCCGAAGCTGTACAGGATCGGCACAACCGCAAGTTTTTCCGCGTTCGCCGGAATATTCAGCAACTTGTGCGTGAACTTGCCCGAAATCACGTTCGGGTTATAGACTCTTTCCGCACCGCCGAGAATGCCGTTGTTGCCGTCCGCATAGTACAGGTCATAGGCGGCCAGTTTTTCATAGGTTCCATATTCCGGCACCTGCCATTCGATCGTGCCGGCACGCCCGCCCGCAGACTTGTCGTCGTCTTTGAAGACAGGATTCCCGTGCGTAAAGTCACCGCTCAAAGGATTCAGTTCCGCGTAATCCAATATCCCGGTCTCATCCGTCATGCTGTCAACAACCGAAAGTGCCACAGGCATGGCGAACAACCTCCCATCGTTGTCCACCATATGCAGAGCAATAAAATGATCCGGATAGTTGAAATCGTAGAATCGGAATAATTGTTGTGTCTCCCATGGCCCGACCGTATGGGTGCCGATTTCGTCCCCGGTGACATACCGGATGTCCGACGTGAACCCGGGAACAAATTGATACAGCGCGATTCCGGCTTCACCGCTCACATTGAATTCGATCTCCTGCTCGACAAACCCGAACCGTCCATCGAGGTCCTTCACCGTTATGTCGAGTTCGACATCATCCAGTCGAAAGATCAGGTTGGTCGGATGTTTCCCGTCGCTGTCTTCCGCGAAGATTTCCACATGCGACGGATCGTACGGGAGTTGACAGGTCACATCCAACATTTCGTTTTCGTAGAATTGATAGCTGCAGCCGTTGCCTTCTTCGTCTTCTTTGCCGTAAATGTTGGCCCCCACGCCAAACCCTCCGGACTTGATCAACCATATATAACCCCGGAGTATTCCATCGTCTTCTTCCCAAAAGTAATACTGGTCCAATTGCAGCAGATACGGTGTCTCAGACGCATGAACCACAAATGCGTTTCCGTCATCCGGACACAACGCACTCCATGTGCTGACAATCGAAAAATGGTACGTATCGGACTTCAGGGTAAAGCATCGGTCAGGAAAAGCTTCGAAGACGTACGCGAACCCGTTCGCTTCTTCGGATATCCGCCGGACGCTGCCGGGAACGGGCGCCGCCCGATCTTCTCTTTCGTCGACAAGCTCCAGGTCCCCGATCTCTTCATCCGCTCCGAACACGTAGACCGTGACCGGCTGCCTTTCCGGAACCTCGAATTCATACTCCAGCACATCCGCCGGTTCATCCGGATCTTGCAAATCGATCACCCGCACCACGAGCCGATATTGTCCGGGGGCCATATGACCAATCGATTTCAATTGCCATTGGTTCTCATATTCATCCTCAAAACGGGTCAAACTATAATCTTGTCCGGTCTCCAGCAGTTCCTCGACTCCGCCGCTCTTTCTGTACAGCAACACTTCGGGATCATAATCGTTCTCGTAAAAAACTTCCCATTGGATTTCCACATAGTCCCCGGAGGAATCATCGTAATAAACGGCGATATGTCCTTTCTCGGTGACGGCTATATAATCCGGGGCCGCCCCGGCAATTCCCGCTCCTCCGAAACCTCCGGGCGGCGCAAACGGGAACAGCGTCACCATGACCAGCACGACCAACGACCGCATCCAGAACGATGTTCTCATACCGTTCACTCTTCCTTCTCGCCTGAAAATTCTCTCATCATCCATGCTTCGATTCTTGCGGTCCGGTTGATCGGCGATCAACAAATCACATGATCCTAGCCGGATGACAATATTCGACTTCGATCTTCAGACGTCCAATTCCTGCCAAAGCGAGAAAATTCCGCGGTCAATCGATCCAGCCCAGCGCGCCGAAGGCCCTGAGCAGCACCGCCGCCGCCTGCGCCCGCGTCGTCTCGCCCTTCGGGCTGAACAGATCGTTGCCCGTGCCGTTCATGATCCCCTGCGCGGACACCCTCCCTACCAAGCCGCCTATAATGTCTCGTGTGCTTCCTCCATTCACGTCACCCGTAGCGTAAACGTTTGCGATGGTGCTGCCAAAGCTTTGGCCCACCAGAGCGCCAACGAGGGCATCGCCAATAAAGTTCACGGTCACGCTCACGTCTTCAAGACCGAGGTTTTGGATCTCCGCTCCACTTATGATTCCGAACAGGCCTGAATTGATCTCGTTCGACCGATTGATGGTCAGATGGAGGATCTTCTTGCCGTTGCCGTCAAACTTGCCGGTGAAATGCGCAATTGGCTCCCAGTTCATGTAAAGGGGTTCCGGCCAGATCGATATCGGCGATCAGCTTGAAGTTCTTGTTCATATTCAAATAATCCCGCACGTTGTTCAGATGATCATTCTTCCGACCCGTCTCCGCCCGCAAAATGGTCCGAAGCGCCCGGACACGCCTCCTCGCCCCACGTCCCGGCGGGCGCCCAGGGCTGGACGAGAAGCGCCGCCAGCAGCACCCATGCCAGGAAAATACCCCGCCGTCTCAAAACGTATTGCATACCGCGTCTTGACCTCCCGAACCTGAAGCAACAGCTTCATCCTTGTCCTCCTTTTATACCTCAACGCGGCCATAAAAAATCACCCGATCGGATGATGTCGGGTGACAAACGGCGACTTTCTTCTACAACAGACGCAATTCCTTCGCCTTCTGCACGGCCTGCACGCGGCGGCTGACCCCGAGTTTGCCGTAGATGTTGCGGATGTGGGTCTTGACGGTGTTGACGGACATCTCCAGCCGGTCGCCGATCTCCTTGTTGGACAGCCCGCCGCCCATCAGCCCGAGCACCTCCAGCTCACGATCCGTGAGGGGCTCGACGGAGCCGGACGGCTCCGATCCGGCGCCGTCGCCGGACCGGGCGGAGTCCTCGTCAAGCAGCGCCTGCACCTTCTTCACGAAGGCGATCTGGGCGGACAGGAGATGGAACACCTTCAGGCGCCGGGAATCGAACAGCCCGGACAATTGATTATTCTCCAGATAGAGCGCGCCGAAGGGCACTCCCTGCAGCAACAGCGGGATGCAGGCGACCGACTTCGGCCCCGATTCGGCGAGGCGGGGATCGCCGGCGAAGATGCCCGCGGATTCGCCCCGGTTGATGATCACCGTCTCGGATGTCCGGGCCGTGTAACGGATGACCGAACGCGCCAGATCCGGCGTCCGGTTCAGCGGAACCGTGTCAATCACGACCGTGCCGGTCGACGCGTCCATGAGCGCCTCGACGAACAGATCGCCGTTCTTCTCGATGACGAGGCAGCCCCGGTCCGCGCCAAAACTCCGGAGTACGATGGCGAGCAGCTTCTCGAGGAGCCGGGTGCTGTCGCTCTCCGTGGCGAGCACCTCGAGCGCCTGGTCGACGAAATATTCGTCCCAGTCCGCTTCGCCTTCCGGCTCGTCGCCGGCGGGCGGCAGCATGGGCTTCCACGCGGCATCCGTCCCGTGCCGCTCCTCCGGCCGCGGCTCCGGTTCACCCGTCAGCTCCGGATGCCGCTCTTCCAGCCGCCGCGCCAGCGCATGGGCGCCCCACCCGCGCCAGAGCCGGAGGGCTTCCCGCAGGTACAGGTCCGCGATGCGCGTTCTCCCGCGAGCCAGATGGTATCTGGCGGCCAGAGCGTTGGCCAGCGCCTCATATTGAAGGAAGCCGTGCCGCCGCGCGGACGCGATGGCCCGGTCGTACAGATCCATGGCTTCCCCGTCCCCGAGGCGCAGCCGCGCCATCTCCGCCTCGACGAGCAGCGCCTTGTGCCCGAAGTTCTCCCCGCAGGAAGACGCCCATCTCCGGAGCAGCCGCCTGTTCCGCTTCAGCCGCAGCCGCCAGCGGATCCGCTCCCGGGGAGACAGTTCCCCGTACGCGGCGCATATGGACAGGGCTTCCAGCAGCGTGAAATCGGCGGTGATCAACAGACCGTTCATGTTCCCGGACATGGACCGGAGCCGGTTCGCCAGCTCCAGCGCCTTCCGCGGCTGGTCAGCCAGGTAGTGCAGCGTCATCCGGCAGAACCACGAAGTCGTCAGAATGGTCTTGTCCTTTTGGGCGGCGTAGAGCGGCTCGTCCCGCTCGAGCATCCGCGCGGCGTTCTCGAGCGCGTCCGGTTGCCGGCCCGTCAGGGCGTCCGCCAGACAGCCGTAAATGCTCGTGTTGGCGGCCAGATTGTCGTGCCGGATGCGTTCCGCCAGCCGGCGTCCGCGGCGGATCTCGCCTTCCAGTTCGGCGAGCGGGAACCCCGCCAGATACCGGTGCTCGAGCAGCATGCAGCGCGCATAGCCGATAATGACCACGTCGCCCGCTTCCATGCCGTGCCGCACCGCCTCCTCGAGATACGCCATTCCGTGGGAGACATGGCGCGTCCAATGGGAGAGCAGGGTGCCGGTCACGAAATAAATGATGGATCTGATCGCGCTGCTGCCGTATTTTTCCGCCAGCCGGACGCAGACTTCGCCGTACTGCGCTCCTTTCCCGTGGTTCCCCAGGATGTTGCCCTCGGTGATGCCGTAGCCGATGAACCCCGCGGGCGACATTTCGCTGATGCCGTGGCGAAGGGCGTAGTTGCCGTTCCGGAGGATGATCAGCCCGAACAGGTCGGGGTAGCTGACCATGCACACATACGAGAGGCGGGTGGACAGCTCCATGATTTTCCGGCGCTTCGCATCCCGCATCTCCGGCAGTTCGGCCAGATCGGCGATCCTGCGGCCGCGCATGAGCCACTTGTAGCGCAAGAGCTCCTTCACATAGTCCCGCTTGCCGGGATGGAGGGGCAGGCCGAAGCCCAGTTCCCTCAGCGCCGTCCTGCCGGCCTGAACCGCTTCCCGGTACATGCCGACGCCGGCGTACAGGATCACCTTCGCCCCGTACACGTCGGCGCGCTCGAGCTCCGTTCGCGCATGCCGCAAGAGCAGGTCGAAATGTTCCTCGGCCTTGTCCGTCTCTCCGCAAAGAAACTCCGCCTGGGCCAGCTCCAGTCCAAGGCGAAAGCCGAGGCGGTGATGCGTCGTCCACCTGTCGTCGGGCAGGAGATCCATCCCCGACCGGAAATATCCCAGCGCGGACGCGTAGGCGGCGGAAGTCTTCGCCTTGCGGCCGGCCAGCAGGTTGAGCCGCGCCAGCCGGACGCGCATCCTGCCGTCCCGGACGAGCGCCGCGCCGCGGTTGAAGTGGTCCATCATGGACATGATCCGTTCGGAGAGCGGCCGGCCGGAACGTCTGTCCAGCAGCCAGGAGCCGACGCGCAGATGCCGTTCCATCCGCTCCCGCTCGCCGATGAGGGAATAGACCGCGTGCTGGATGTGATCGTGCAGGAAAGCCAGTTCGACGTCCGTCCGGTCGGCTTCCCCGTCGGGCCGAACGGCCGCGCCGTCCTCCGCGACGGCCACCAGCCCTTCCGCGATGAGCGGCTCAATCGCCGCCGCCGTCTCTTCCGCGGACTTCCCCGTCAGGGCGGCCACCGTTCGCGGCCGGAACCGGTTCCCGAGACAGGAAGCCAGCATGATTAGCTCGCGGCTTTCTTCCGGGAGCCTACCGAGCTTGAGCCGGATGAGGGCCGCGACATCCCCCGTTCCGTGCAGTTCGCCGAACGCCCGCTCATCCCACTTCCACCGGCCGTCCCGGTGGTCGAACCGGAGGCTGCCCGCGTCATGGAGCAGAGTCAGCAGCTGCCGCAGGAAGAACGGATTGCCGTTCGACCGGTAGTGCAGGCTGTCCGACAGGGGCGTCGCCAGATCCGGCCGCACGTTCAGCGTCTCCGCGACGAGCCGCGCCGCCTCGTTCCGGTCCAGGGCCCGAAGCGGAATGTGCGTCGCGCGCGGATCCGCCGCCAGTTCCCGCAGCGGATGTTCGTCGTGAAGCTCCCCGTCCCGGAACGCGCCCACGATCAGCAGGCGGGAGTGCCGGATGTTCCGCATCAGATGCCGCAGCAGACGAATCGACGCGTCGTCGGCCCACTGCAGGTCGTCCAGGAACAGCACGAGGGGATGATCCGTCCGGCCGAGCTGCCGGACGAACGCCGTGAACACCCGCAGGAGACGGTGCTCCGCCTCCTGCGGGGCAAGCGTCTCCGCGGGCGGTTGCGGGCCGACCAGCCATTCCAGCTCCGGAACGATCCCGAGCATGACGGCCCCGTTCCGGCCGAGCGCCTCCGCCAATCCGCGCTTCCACCGGTAGAGCCTCTCCCGTTCCTCCGTCAGCAATTGCCGGACCAGCCGGCCGAAGGCCTGCGCGAACGGGGCGTACGGGACGTTGGTCCGCAGCTGGTCCGCTTTGCCCGCGGCGAAGAGACTCCGGGTTCCCGCCAGGCCCTTCAGACTCTCATGGATGAGGGATGTCTTGCCGATGCCGGCCTCGCCGCTGACGAAGACGGCCTCCGTTCCGCCCGCCGCCACGCGTTCGAAAGCCTCCGCAAGCAGCCGGATCTCCCGTTCCCTGCCGTATACGGCGTCCGGGATCACGAACCGCGCCCCTGCGTCGTATTTCCCGAGCCGGAAAGCCGCGATCATTCCCGTCTCCCGCCGTCTGTTCCGGCATTCCTCCAGATCCTTCAGCAGGCCGTAAGCGCTCAGATACCGCTCTTCCGGGTCCTTGCCGAGCAGTTTCATGATGATGTCCGACAGGACAGGGGGAAAATCGGGCGCGACCTCGACAGGCGGCCGGACCGGCCGGGTCAGATGGACATAAGCCCAGTCCGCCGCGTTCTCCCCCCGGAAGGGCAAGGTTCCCGTGGCCATCTCATAGAAGACCACGCCGAGGGAATAGAGATCGCTTCGCACGTCGAGGGCCGCGCCCAGGCGGCCGGTCTGCTCGGGCGACATATACGCGGGCGATCCGCTCGGGCCCGGATGCGGGGCGTACGAACGGCCGGCTTCCGCCGCCAGGCGCGCGGCGTTGCCGAAATCGGCGAGCCAGACCCGCCGGTCGTCGGAGGAGATGAGGATGTTGCCCGGATGGATATCCAGATGGATGACGCCCAGCCGGTGGATCTCCGCCAGAACGGCCGCGAGACCGATCGCGACCGGCAGGAACCGGTCCGCGCCGAACGGGCCGCCGCCGCGCAATCGCTCCCGCAGGGACACCGCCCCGTCGTCCCGCATGACGACGGCCGCCAGCGAGCCTTCCCGCTCCAGCCTGAGATGCGGAACGACGCCCGCGACCGACGACAGGCGGCGCGCGATCTCGTATCCGTGGATCAGCCTCGCCAGCCCGGTGGCGCCTGCCGCTTCCGCCGCGAGCGCCTTGATGACGACCGGCTCGCGGTCCCGCAGGGAATAGCCCCGGTATATCCTGACGCGGGCGTTCTCGTGGATCAGCCCGCGGATCTCGTAGCCCGGAAGATGAACTTCGTTGGCATGCATGCGTTTCACGCTCGTTTCGTCCCGATGTCCGTCAACTTTCTCCTAACAATACATTCGCAGATTTGCACCTGATTGTTTAGAATGGCCTTTTGCTTCCTCCGGGTTTTGCGGGAATGTTCCATGAAAAAAAACTAAGACTGACCAATTAACTAACAAGGATTTCCAAAGCCTCTGTCGAAGTACTAATTATCCAGACTTGACGGAGGTTTTGAAATGCCTTTGCCAAAAAATCGGGTGGTACCCGAAAAGAAAGTTTAC
>Ga0207811_10123_pt1 | contig 69482 bp, 60 predicted proteins | sample CeladaPassaD2F04_FD_187493 | JGI IMG/M metagenome (GOLD analysis project Ga0207811, IMG submission 187493) | Cellulose-adapted microbial communities from the Joint BioEnergy Institute, USA - Passage D2F04 (SPAdes) (version 2) | ecosystem: Engineered > Bioreactor > Continuous culture > Unclassified...
AGATTGACAGAGATGGAGAAATGAAACGTTCGATTGCGGGGAGAATCAGCAAGTCTAGACCCTTAATTCGTCGAAGTGGGTCAAATTTAAACCGGCGAAGTGGGTCAATTTAAATCCGGCCTTGACAAAATATTGCCTACGGCAAAACGGTCATGGTGTCTTCGACGGAATCGCCAAGCTACGCGGGGCAATACGCGGTCGACGCGAACGGCAACACCCGGTGGTCTTCCGCCTACGCGGACAACCAATGGATCATCGTGGACCTGGGCGCGACCTACTCCATCTCCAGCGTGAGACTGGCCTGGGAAGCGGCCTACGCCCGCCAGTACCAAATCCAGGTGTCGACGAACAACAGCACCTGGACGACGGTGTACGAGAACTACAACGCCACGGGCGGCACGGTGACGATCAACTTCAATCCGGTGAGCGCCCGCTACGTCAAGATGTACGGCATCCAGCGGGCCACCCAGTGGGGATTTTCGCTGTGGGAATTCGAGGTGTACCCCAGCAACGGCAACGGCGGCGGCAACGGCGTCAACCTGGCGTACAACAGGCCGGTCATGGTGTCCTCCACCGAGTCGTCGAGCCACGCAGGCCAATATGCGGTGGACGCGAACGGCAACACCCGGTGGTCTTCCGCCTACGCGGACAATCAATGGATCATCGTCGACCTGGGATCGAACTACACGATTTCCACCGTCCGTCTGGCCTGGGAAGCGGCCTACGCCCGCCAGTACCAGATCCAGGTCTCGACGAACAACAGCACCTGGACGACGGTGTACGAGAACTACAACGCCACGGGCGGCACGGTGACGATCAACTTCACTCCGGTCACCGCCCGCTACGTCAAGATGTACGGCATCCAGCGGGCCACCCAGTACGGATTCTCGCTGTGGGAATTTGAAGTGTACGCATCCGGCTCGGGCGGTTCCGGCGGTTCGATGAGCGTGCTGCAATATCTGAACAGCATCAGCGGCAAGCAGACCGTGGTCGGCATTCACAACCGGGAACCCAACTCCCAGCCGGCGCTGCAAACCAACCGGGTGTACAACATCACGGGACGCTATCCGGCGCTCTGGAGCGGCGACTTCCTGTTCTCGCAGGATGACGTGAACAACCGTTGGACGATGATCTACGAAGCGAAGCGGCAATGGGACAACGGCGCAATCGTCCAGCTCATGCTGCATGTCACCAATCCGAAAATGGGAGAAGTCGGTCCGTGGGAAGGCGGCGTGGTGAGCAGGCTGACCGACGCGGAATGGAACTCCCTGATCACCGACGGCGGCACGCTGAACACGGCGTGGAAGCGGCGGCTCGACACGTACGCCACCTACCTGCAATATTTGAAGGACAACGGCGTGACGGTGCTGTTCCGTCCGTTCCATGAAATGAACCAGAGCCAGTTCTGGTGGGGCGGCCGTCCCGGCCCGAACGGCACGGCGGCGCTGTATCGCCTGACCCGCGACTATCTCGTGAACGTCAAAGGGCTGACGAACCTGATCTGGGTCTGGAACATGCAGGACCTGGATCTGAACTGGAGCGCGTACAACCCCGGCAACAATTACTGGGACATCTTCTCGGTGGATATCTACAATCCTGACGGCTTTACGATGACGAAATACAACACGGCGCTCAGCGTCGCCGGCAACAAGCTGATTGCCATCGGCGAGTGCGCGACGCTGCCGACACCCCAGCAGCTCCAGCAGCAGCCGAGATGGGTGTTCGTCATGAGCTGGGCGGAACTGACCTTCAGCTACAACACCAATGCCCAGATTCAGGCGTTGTACAATGCGTCCAACGTGATCACGCGGGACGAACTGCCAAGACTGTATTGACCAACTCTTCCCCCCATACATCTGCCACTTCTCCGTTCATGCTTGCGGCAAAGCTCGCGAAAGCTTTGCCGTTTTTTTTGTTTCTTGGACATGACGGCAATTCCACGTTTTCATTTGTTTCAAAAACCGGTAGTATAATAAAGGATGGAAAAAACGGAGCCGGAAGCCAATGCAAAGGGGAGCATGGGTTGAAGAAGGTCACGATGCAGATGATCGCCGACAAAATCGGTGTGTCCAAGGCGCTCGTCTCGAAAGCGCTGTCCAACGATCCCACCGTCAGCGAAGAAACCCGCGAGCGCATCTGGCAGACGGCGCAGGAGATGGGATACCGGTTCGATTCCCTGCGCAAAAAGCCGTCCGCCTTCAGAACCGGAAATATTGCCGTGCTGATGCCGGAAGTCTATCTGCGCGACATGCAGTACTGGGGCAGGGTTATCCGCGGAATCGACAGGGAACTCTCCGCCTCGGGCGTCAGCATGATGATGTCCGGCATCGATCCCTCGGCGGATGCGGGTGACAGCTTGCCCGTCATGATCAAGGAGCGCAAAGTGGACGGGCTGCTGCTGCTCGGCCATATCCCCGCGAAGACCGTTGCGTTGCTGGAACGTCTGGAGATGCCGTTGGTGCTGGTGGATTCGGATGTGAATTTCGGACGGTTGGATCATGTCATGGCCAACAACCGCCAGGGGGCCTTCGAAGCGACGATGCATCTGCTGCAGGTGGGGCACCGGAATGTCGCATTCGTCGGCGATCCGGAGTCGGCATGGAGTTTCGGGGAGAGGGAGCGGGGATTCGAAGAAGCCGTGTCGGCCTTCCGGCGATCGTCGGAAGCCGGAGTGGAAACGGTCAAAATCCGGGGGATCGGGGTCAGCGGGAACGGAAACTATGTCCGGGACAGCTTCCCGGAACAGCTTCGCCAGGCCGTCCATGCGCACCGGGTGACGGGCCTGTTCTGCGCCAACGACATGCTTGCGCTCGAGACGATTCGGCAATTGAAGGCCTGGAATCTGGATTGTCCGGCCGATGTCTCGGTTGTCGGTTTCGACGATGTCGCATTGGCGGAATTGTCGAATCCGGGACTCACCACCGTCAGGGTGCCGAAGGAGTCGATCGGTTCCCGCGCGGTGAAGCTGCTTCTCGAACGGATACGATCCGGCCGGTCCGAGCCCGAATTGATCCAACTGTATACGGAGCTGGTCGCGCGCGGCTCGGTCAGGCGCCTCGACGCCTGACCGCCGGGAAGAAACTTCCGGTTTGCGGGAGTTTCTTTGTTTTGCGCTCGACATGCAACCTGATGGTTGCGTACAATGCGGGTATGACGCAGGACAACAGGGATTCGATTTTCAGGGCGCTGGGCGATCCGACTTCGACAACACGTGCGGCAACCTGATCCAAAGTTACCGCGGGATCTGCAATTCGGCTTCCTCCATCGCCCGCGCGATCGCCCCGATCGCCTCGTCGATCGACTGTTCGCCGGCGACGGCTTTCGGCAGCTCCCGGATCAGCGCGAAATGGAAGGCGTTGTACACCAGGTAGTGCGCGCCGAGCAGCGGCCTCGCGTCCGGACTGGCCCGGAACTTGTAGAACGGCTCGAGGCTCACTCCGTCCCTCTCCTTCATGAACGCGGAGCGGGAAAGCAGGGACGGCGAAAATTTCGACAGGAGCTTCGCGTGTTCTTCGCCGGCGGCGTACTTGAGGAATTCCCAGGCCAGGGACAGCCGCGGCGAGTTCGCGTTGATGCCGAGGATGTCGTTCAGGATGACCCCGTTGCCGCCCGCTCCGGTACCGCCGGCGGTCGGCGCCGTCACCACCCCGTAATTGAAGGTTTTCCCCGATCGGTCCCGCATCTCCCGGATATGGTCCGTCAGGAGGAGATGATCCACGGTCATCGCGCTTCGGCCCGCGACGAACAGGTTGGTTTGCACATATCCCGGAGGGTTGAAATCGGTGATCTCCGAGACGCCGGGCACATAGAGGGCGCCCGACCGCCCCGCTTCCACGACCCTTTCGATGACGGCCCGCCAACGGTCCGAAGGGAAGGTCGGCTCGTTATTCAGACCGGCGTACAGGCTCAGGCTTTCCGCCTCCGCCATCTGGATGACCAGCGAGGACAGGTCGGTTCGGTCGCTGAAACCCGCGATCCGTTCCTTCGGGTCGCCGTCCGCGGGGAAGCGCCCGGCCAGCTCGAACACTTCGTCCCAGGTCATGCCGTCCCGGGGCGGATCGACGCCGTGCTCGTTGAACAGGTCGATGTTGTAGTACAGCGCGTAATTGTCGAATCGCGGCGCCAGGGCATAGAGCCCGCCGCCGACCGGCTTGCGCAGGAGCTCCATCACGTTGCCGTCGATGGAGCCGATGTCATACCCGTCGGTCTTGATCAGGGCGTCGAGATCGACGAGAACGCCCGCCTCCGCCAGTTCGGCGTATTGCTGCAGGGAATCGATCCGGATGATGTCCGGTTCGTACGTCTCGAGGAATTTCCTGTTGTCGAAATCGTTCTCGGCCAGAAACCGGTACATCTCGTTTTGGCTGATGATCTCGATGTCGACGTTCGGGAATTTCGCATGGAAGAATTGGCCGTACAGGTCATGGAAAAAGGCTTCGTCGCCAAAGACGATTTTCAGTGTGCCGGAGAGGTCGGCCGTCGCATCTTTTTTTCCCGAACAGGCGGACAGCAAGGTCAAGGTCAGACACAGCAGGATCATGAAAAATTTTGGCGAATGTTTCATATTCATCCTCCTCGCATTCTTGCCGAAATAGACGACAAACGCGGCCCAAAAGTTTGCATTTTTCCCAAATGGCCAACAGTGAAGGCGGGGATGACCCGTGCCGACTGCCGACATCCATCCGGAAAGAGGAGGAAACGGCCAGAAAATCGACATTATTCGACAAATCCGACAGCGATCTCCATTGACAAACTCATAGTAAATCAATAGGATTAAATTGACAAACAATTTGGGAATGGAGAGAAACCACTGCCATGAAAAAAGCGTCTTTATTGGTGCTGCTCGCCGTGCTGGTCGTCTCGCTGCTGGCGGCGTGCGGCGGAGGAAATAACGGAAACAAAGCGGACAGCGGAAGCGGATCGTCCCAAAACGCAGGCTCAAGCGCCGGCACGAACGCGGGCTCGGACAACGCGGGCGGCGGGGCGGAAGGTCCGAAGAAGCGCATCGCGCTCGTGCTGCCGGAGAAGATCGGCGTGAATGCGTTCTTCACCCAGATGGTGGACGGGCTGAACCAGGCCGGAGACGAGTTCGGCGTCGATGTGAAAACGATCGAGTCGACGGACCCGGCCGCGTTCGAGCAGAACCTGCGCGCCGCCGTCGCCGACGGCTACGATCTGATCATCACGAGCAGCTTCACCGCGGTTGACGCGCTGACGAAGGTCGCCGCCGAAAATCCGGACCGGCCGTTCGCGATCATCGACACGTCGTTCGACGCTCCGAACGTGCGCGCGATCGAGTTCCGCGAGCATGAAGCGGCCTTCCTGCTGGGCGCGGCAGCCGGCCTCGTCACGAAGACGAACACGGTCGGCGCGGTCGTCGCGATGGACATTCCGCTCATGAGCAAGTACACGAGCGGCTTCGAGCAAGGGCTCAAGCACACGAACCCGAACGCGAAGTTCCTGGTCAGCTATGTCGGCAGCTTCACCGACCCGGCGAAGGCGAAGGAGCTGGCGCTGGTGCAATTCGAGCAGGGCGCCGACTTCATCGCGGGCATGTCGGCCGTCAGCGACAACGGCATTTTCGAGGCGGCGAAGGAGAAGGGCTTCCTGACCTCCGGCCAGGACGTCGACCGCACGGTTGAGGATCCGGAGCACATCATCCTGTCGCAGCTGAAGGAGACCGACACGGTCGTCTACGAGACGGTCAAGGACTTCGCGCAGGGCAACTTCACGTTCGGCACGGTCAACTACGGCCTTGCGGAAAACGGCGTCGGCCTGACGTTCGTCACGGCGGATTCGCCGTCGCCGCTGCACGAAGCGATCGGCCAGGAGAATGTGGACAAGCTGAGGAAGATCCGCGACGAGATCGTTTCGGGCGCGATCACGGTCATCAATCCGCTCGAACAGCAATAACTTATTCATCTGCAGCCGGCTGCCGCCATGCGGCCGGCTGCTGCGCGTGTTGCCGGGGAACATACGCACGACGGAAGGGGAAACGGCATGCTGCTCCGGATGGAGGGAATCACCATGATTTACGGCGACGTCGTCGCCAACGCGGGCGTCGACTTCACGCTCGAGGCCGGCGAGGTGCACGCGCTGGTCGGCGAGAACGGCGCGGGCAAGACGACGCTGATGCGCATTCTGTACGGCGAGGAGACGCCGTCGTCCGGCAAGATCCGGCTCCGCGGGGAGGAGCTGTCGCTGCGCTCGCCGGAGGACGCGATCCGCGCGGGGATCGGGATGGTCCACCAGCATTTCATGCTGTTCCCCTCGTTCACCGTGGCGGAGAACATCGTGATCGGACGGGAGCCGGCCGCCGGCATCCTGTTCGACCGCAAGAAAGCGGCCGAGGAGGTGGCGCGGCTGTCCGCCGAGTACGGCATGCCGGTCGATCCGCACCGGCGGGTCGCCGACTGTCCGGTCGGCATCCAGCAGCGCGTCGAGATTCTGAAGGTGCTGTACCAGGGCGCGGACATCATCATCCTGGACGAGCCGTCGGCCGTGCTGACGCCGCTCGAGGTCAAGGAGCTGATCGCGGCGATCCGCGAGCTGGCGCGGCGGGGCAAGAGCTTCATCCTGATCACGCACAAGCTGCAGGAAGTGATGGACGCCGCCGACCGGATCACCGTGCTGCGCGACGGCCGCGTCGTCGCGACGGTGCGCGCCGCCGACACGAACGTCGGCGAGCTGTCCCGCCTGATGGTTGGCCGCGAGCTCGTCCCGTTCGAGAAGCGGCCGGCCAGCCCGGGCGAGCCGGTGCTCGAGGTGGAAGGCCTCACGATCCGCGCGGGCCGGGGCAAGGCGAAGCCGCTCCTCGACGGCGTGACGTTCACCGTCCGGGCCGGCGAGATCGTCGGCGTGGCAGGCGTCTCCGGCAACGGCCAATCCGAGCTGATCCAGGCGCTGACCGGCCTCAGGCGCGTCGACGCGGGAGCGGTCAGGCTGTGCGGACAAGACGTCACCGGCGCGGACGCGCGGGAGATCCGCCGGCACGGGCTCGCCCACATCCCCGAAGACCGCTATCTGTGGGGCTCCGCGAAGGAGGAGAGCGTCGCCGACAACGCGGCGATGGGCCATACGGACCGCCTGAAAGGCTCCGGCGTCCTGTCCGGCGTCCTGTCAGGCGGCCGAATCCGCAGGCTGGCCGAGTCCTGGATCGCCGGCTACAAGATCAAGGCGGGATCGCCGAACGCGAAGGCGGGCTCGCTGTCCGGCGGCAATCTGCAGAAGCTGATCGCGGCGCGCGAGCTCGCGCACGGCTCGCCGCTCGTCATCGCCGCCGAGCCGACGCGCGGCGTCGACATCGGCGCGATGGAGATCATCCACGGCGAGCTCCTGAAGCGCCGCGACGAGGGCGGCGCCGTGCTGCTCGTCTCGTCGGAGCTGACGGAGATCCTGAAGCTGTCCGACCGCATCCTCGTCCTGTTCGAGGGGCGGATCGTCGGCGAGCTGAAGGCGGAAGAGGCGACGGAAGAGGTTATCGGCAAGCTGATGGCGGGGGTGACGAACCATGCGGACCACGCGGGCTGATCAGGCCGCACGAAACACGGGAACGACGCGGCTCAAGCGGTTCGCGGCGGATCGTCTGCGCGGGCTCGTTCACCCGCTCGCGGCGCTGCTGCTCGGCCTGGTCGCGGGCGCGATCGCGATTGTCGCCGTCGGCGGCTCGGTGGCCGAGACGTACGCGGAGATGTGGAAGGGCGCCTTCGGCAGCTTCTACTACACGACGAACACGCTGGCGCGTTCGACGCCGATCATGCTGATCGGCCTCGGCGTGGCGCTGGCGTTCCGCTCCGGCTTCTTCAACCTCGGCGCGGAGGGGCAGCTCCTGTTCGGCGCGCTGGCCGCCGCGGTCACCGCGCTCTATCTGCCGGTCCCGCCGGCGCTGGCCATGCTCGCGGCGCTCGTCGCGGGCATCGCCGCGGGCGGCGCGTGGTCGCTGCTCGCGGGCTGGCTCGATCTGAGGTTCCGCCTGAACCTGCTCATTTCGACGCTGCTTCTGAACTATATCGCGATCTATGTGTGCAGCTACTTCGTCAGCTTCCCGCTGAAGGACACGTCGGGCAACGCCGCGCTCAACCAGACGAACATGGTCGACCGGGCGGTGTGGCTGCCGAAGCTGTTCAAGGGGATGAGCGTGCACGCGGGCTTCGTCATCGCGGCTGTCGCGGCCGTATTGCTGTACCTGATCCTGCGCCACACGGTCGCCGGCTACCATCTGCGCATGCACGGCAGCAATCCGCTGTTCGCGCTGTACGGCGGCGTGCGCCGGGGCCGGCTGATGGCCTGGGCGATGCTCGCGAGCGGCGGCTTCGCCGGCCTCGCCGGCGCGGTCGAAGTGCTCGGCACGCAATACCGCTACATCGACAACGCGCTGACCGCCCCCGGCTACGCCTGGTCGGGCATCATGGCGGCGCTGCTCGCGAACTCGCATCCGCTCGGTACGGCGGCCGCCGCGATTTTGCTGGCCGCGCTGCAGACGGGCGGCATGGGCGTGGAGCGGAACACCGAGGTGCCGCTCGAGATCGCGAGCGTCATCCAGGCGGCGATCATCCTGTTCATCTCCGCCCGGTTCACGCTTGCGCTGTTCAGACGGAGGAAAGCGAGGGCTGCCGATGGATCTGCTGCTTGACATCTCGCTGTACGGCTCCACGCTGCGGATGATCGCCCCGATTCTGCTCGCCGCGCTCGGCGGCGCGATCTGCGCCCGCGTCGGAATCTTCAACGTCGGCCTCGAAGGGCTCATGCTGACGGGCGCGTTCACGGCCATCGTCGGCAATCATCTGTTCCACAACGTGTGGCTGGCCGTCCTGTTCGCCATGGTCTGCGCGGGCCTCATGTCGCTCATTCTCGCCTGGCTGACGATCAGCCTGAACGCGAACATGATCGTCGTCGGCGTGGCGCTCAACTTCCTCGCGACGGGGCTGACGACGTACTGCCTGTTTGCGATTTTCAACGTGAAAGGCTCATACTATGATCCGCAGATGACCGGCCTGCCGAAATGGGACATTCCGCTCATCGGCGACATTCCGGTTGTTGGCGGCATCCTGTCCGGCCACTCGCCGCTCGTGTATCTCGCGTTCCTGCTGGCGCTGGCGCTGCAGTTCTTCTTCTTCCGCACGGTGAAGGGCTTCCGGCTGCTGGCCGCGGGCGAGCATCCGGAGGCGGCGCGGAGCCTCGGCATCAAGATCGACCGCATCCGGTATCTCGCGGTGCTCGCGAGCGGCGTGCTGTGCGGCCTCGCCGGCGCGCAGCTCTCCCTCGGCCAGGTGACGCAGTTCACCGAGGGGATGACGGCCGGCCGCGGTTTCATCGCGCTCGTCGCGGTCATGCTCGGCCAGAACAATCCGCTCGGCGTCACGCTGTCGAGCCTGCTGTTCGGGTTCATGGACGCGCTCAGCATCCGGCTGCAGGGCTTCGCGCTGCCGACGCAATTCACGATGGCGCTGCCGTACGTGATGACGCTCGCCGCGATGTTCTTCTTCAAGGATCGCGCTTACCTGAGGCAGTCCGGTCGGATCGAGTGACGGCGGGAGTTTTTTCGAAGGGGAGGTTCATCGGCATGGACCAAAAGGACAAAGCGGAACGCCTCAAACGCGCGCCGGTCCCGGCACCCAACGCAAGTCCGGAACAGGCGCATCGTCTGCCTCCGGGCCAGACGCTGACGGAGCGGTTCCCGATCCTGCACGAAGGCGAAGTGCCGGATTACGGGGACGGATCGACGTGGTCGCTCAGGGTGTTCGGCCTTGTGGACGGCGAGCGGTTTTTTACCCTGGAGGATCTGAAGAACATGCCGCGGACGACCGTCGTCTGCGACATCCACTGTGTGACGCGCTGGTCGAAATTCGACACCGAATGGGAAGGCGTGCGGTTCCGCGACCTGCTCGCGGCGGCGGATATCCGGGTCTCGCCGGAGGCGCGGCATGTGATGATCCACGCCGATCAGGACTACGAGACGAACGTGCCGCTCGAGGATCTGATGCGGGACGACGTCCTGCTCGCCTGGGGGTATGGCGGCAAGCCGCTCACGCCGAAGCACGGCTGGCCGCTCCGGCTGATCGTGCCGCATCTCTACTTCTGGAAGAGCGCGAAATGGGTGCGCGGCATCGAGTTCATGAAGGAGGACCGGCCGGGGTACTGGGAGCGGCGGGGCTTCCACCATTACGCCGACCCGTTCCGGGAACAGCGGTTCTCGGATGATTCGTACTACATGCCGGAAGACGAATGGATGCACAACGAATATGACTGACCGACATGGGAGGACACCGTCCATGAAATTGCCGATTTTGCGCGTCGACCCGGCCGACATTCCGGCCTATGCGCTCGTCTGCGGGGACCCGTTCCGCGCCGAAAAAATAGCGGGCAGGCTGGAGGGGGCGCGGGAGCTCGCGTTCGCCCGCGAATACCGGACCTTCGTCGGGAAGTATGACGGCGTGGAGCTCGCCGTCGTGAGCCACGGCGTCGGCTCGCCCGGCGCCGCCGTCTGCTTCGAGGAGCTGGCGCGGGCCGGCGTGCGCACGATCATCCGCGTCGGCACCGCCGGATCGCTCTCGCCGGAATATCCGGCGGGCAGCCTGATCGTCAGCGTCGCGGCGGCGCGCGAGGAGGGGCTGACGAAGCAGCTCGTGCCACCGGGGTTCCCGGCGGTCGCCGACAGCGCCGTGACCGAGGCGCTGTACCGCGAGGCGGTCGCGCTCGGCGGCGGGCGCGTCGGCAAGGGGATCACCGCGACGTTCGACGCGTTCTTCACCGGTGTCGTCGAGCTGCCGCACGAGGCGTACGCGAAGGCGGGCGCGCTCGCCATCGAGATGGAGATCGCCGCGCTCTACGTGATCGCCTCGCTGCGCGGCATGCGCGCGGGCGCGATCGTCGCGCTGGACGGCGACGCGGACACCGTCGACGAAGCGTATGATCCGCACCGCGACGTCGTCGCGGAGGCGGTGGAGCGCGAGATCGAGGCCGCGCTCCGGGCGATCGCGTCGCTGGCCCGCGCGGACGCCGCAGCCGGCTGATCGGGGCGATCGCGTCGCCGGCCCGGGCGGACGCCGCCACAGGCCGGGGAGCATTCTTTTTGCCCGTCCCAACCCAAGGGGCGGGCTTTTTTGTCGAAACTCGTGTTAATATAGGGGGAGATGGGAAGGCGTCAACATTCGGAGGAGAGGAAGACGGTTGAACAAGCTGCTGCACCCTGTCCATGTCGTCCGCGCGGCCGGGCTCGTGGACGGCATTTCGCTGCTCGTGCTGCTCGGCGTCGCGATGCCGCTGAAATACTTCGCCGGCGTGCCGATGGCCGTCACGATCGTCGGCACAATCCACGGCTACATCGTCATCTTCTATCTGCTTGCGATTCTGTACGCGCAGCTGCGCCTGCAATGGCACGTCGGTTGGTCGCTGCTGTGCCTCGCGGCCGCGTTCGTGCCGTTCGTCTGGTTCGCGGCGGACCGCGCGATCGTGCGCCGGCGCGACCGGTTCGAGCCGAAGCCGATTCCGCTCAAATGGCTCGTCTACGCGGTCGTGTTCTTCTCGTTCATCGATCTGTTCGTCCAGCTGCCGGTCATGAGCACCTACGCGCTGTCGCTCGGCGCCAGCGCGACCGTCGCGGGGCTGGTCGTCGGCATGTACTCGGCGACGAACCTGTTCGGCAACATCATCTCCGGCATCTGGACCGACCGGCGCGGCGCGTATCCGGTGCTCACCGCGGGGCTCGCGCTGACCGCCTGCGCGCTGCTCTCGTACAGCCTCGCCGCGAGCCCGGCCGCGCTGGTGGCCGTGCGCTTCCTGCACGGCTTCGTGAGCGGTCTGATCGTGCCGGCCGCCTTCACGTTCCTCGCGAACGTGACGGAGCGGGAGCGGCAGGGCAGCCAGAGCGCGGTGTCGGGCACGTTCGTCGGCGTCGCCGCGATCGTCGGTCCCGCGTACAGCGGCATCATGGCGAACCGGACGTCGGTGCCGTTCGTGTTCGCGACGGTGGCGGTCCTCGGACTGGGGCTGCTCCTGTTGTCGGCGATTTTTCTCCGGAAAATGGACCCGCGGGGAAGGGACGAACGGCGGGAGGCGGGCAGGCTGGCGCGGAACCGGGAGCTGCTGCAGTCGTTCGCGGGCGCTTTTTTCCTCATGTTCTCGCAGGGGGCGCTCGCCTATCTGCTGCCGCGGCATGTCGAGGATCTCGGCTACAGTTCGCGGATGAGCGGCACGCTGATGAGCCTGTTTGGACTGATCGCGGTCGCGGTGTTCATCTTCCAGGCGCGCGTCGGCTTCCGGCGTCTGGCGCCCGCGATGCGGTTCGCGGCCGGGCTCGCGATGATGGCCGCCAGCCAGATTCTGCTCGGTCAGAGCTCCGGAATGGCCGTCCTGGGCGCGGTGATGGCGCTGTATGGCCTCGGGTTCGCGCTGCTGTTCCCGGCGATCAACACGCTGCTCATTCACGGCACGACGGAGTCGAACCGCGGGCGGGCCTACGGCTGGTTCTACGCGCTGTTCTCGGCGGGCACGGTGGCCGGATCGTCCGGCCTCGGCCTCGTTCCGCTGCCGGTCGCCGGGCAGTTCGCCGTGACAGGGTGCGTGATGCTCGCCTGTGTGGCGGTGGTGCTCTTGACGATGCCGCGGGTGAAGTTTTTGGCAGCGGAATCCGGCTCGGATCAAGGAAAATAAGGGAATACTAACGGCAATGACCGCAGCGTAAAATGCGGGGGGTTGCCGTGAGTCACTATGCGCACATTACCTTGGATCTGCTATGCGGTTTCGCGGGACTGTTCGTGTTCAACCAGGTGCTCGGCAAGGCGCATTTCTCCAAGCTGACGCCCTTCGAGTTCGTCGCCATTCTGGTGCTCGGAGACCTCGTCGGCAACGCGGTCTATCAGCCGGACGTGACGGCGGACCAGATTCTGTACGGCATTCTGGTCTGGGGGATCATCATTTACGGGATCGGGCGGTTGACGCTCAAGTCGAAAAAGATGCGAACGCTTTTCGAAGGCGAGCCGTCCATCGTCATCCGGCGCGGGAAGCTGCAATACGATGTCATGCGGCGCAACATGCTCGATCTGGACCAACTGCTCAGCATGCTGCGGCAGCAGGGGTATTTCTCGCTGCGCGAGATCGATTACGCGGTGCTCGAGACGAACGGCATGATCAGCGTGCTGCCGAAGCGGCCTTACGGCGCGCCGACGCGCAGCGATCTCGGCCTGCACGGCGAGGGCGGCAGCGTGCCGATCACGCTCATCCTTGACGGGCAGGTGCAGAAAGACAATCTCGGGAAAGCATCGCTGTCCGAGGAATGGCTCAAGCGGGAGCTGGCGGACCGGGGCATCGACTCGTACGAGGGCGTCCTGTACGCCGATTGGGACCCCGCGAACGGGCTGTTCGTGATGCCGCATCAATAAAGAAACGGCAGCCTGACCTGGGCGCGCGCTGCGGCGCGTCGGGTCGGGCTGCCGTTTTGCTTCGGTGCGGGAATCAGGACTTCAGCACGTCGTGGTCGACGTACCGTTCGCCGTTCAGCTTGCTGATGACGTTGATCGCGACCTTCGCGCCGTCGCCGGCCGTGATGATCGTGTGGACGCTCACGCCCGCGACCGTGCCGGCCGCCCAGATGCCGTCGATGTTCGTCCGGCCGTCCGCGTCGACGTCGATGACCGTCTTGATGCGCGGCTCGGTGCCGTCCTTCAGCTTCAGGCCGATCTTCTCGGCGAGATCGGTCAGGAGGCCGGTCGCGATGATGACCTGGCTCGCTTCATAAGACTCGCCGGATTCCGTCTCGATGCGGAATTTGTCCCCGTCCTTCGCGACGTTCGTGACCGTCGCCTGCTTCACTTCGGCGCCGAATTTCGCCGCCTGCTTCTTGCCGGTCTCGACCAGGTCCGGACCGGTGATCTCCGGAACGCCGTAGTGGTTCTCGATCCAGGCCCGTTTCGTGATGCTCTTGTCGTTGTCGAGAAGCAGCGTCTTCTTGCCGGCCTTGGCGGCGAACAGCGCGGCGCTCGCGCCCGCCGGACCGGCGCCGATGATGGCGATATCGAACACCAGTACCACTCCTTGTGCGGAATTTAGTGGATGCGATGAATGCCTGAGGAACATTTTATACAAAAATGTTGCGAAAATCAAAAGGGCACGGCGAGGTGAGGGGCTCTGGGCTGCCTGTAACGGAACGGCGTTCCGTTAGCGGGCCTGTGTCGCCCGCGGATCCGGCTCTAGCGGAACGTGGTTCCGTTAGAGCGGCCGGTCGGGCGAGGTGAGGGGCTCGGGGCTGCCTGTAACGGAACGGCGTTCCGTTGGCGTGTCGTCTCCGTCTGCGAATCCGGCTCTAGCGGAACGTGGTTCCGTTAGGGCCGCCGGTCGGTTGCAGCGAGAAGGGGGTTCGGGCCGCTTGTAACGGAACGGCGTTCCGTTAGCAGGCTGTCGCCGTCCGCGGATCCGGCTCTGGCGGAACTGAACGTGGTTCCGTTAGGGCCGCCGGTCGGTCGCAGCGAGGGGCTCTGGGCCGCCTGTAACGGAACGGCGTTCCGTTAGGGTGCCGTCGCCGTCTGCGAATCCGGCTTTAGCGGAACGTGGTTCCGTTAGGGCCGCCAGTCGGTCGCGGAGAGGTGGTTCGGGCTGCTTGTAACGGAACGTGGTTCCGTTGGCGTGTCGTCGCCGTCTGCGGATCCGGCTCTAGCGGAACGTGGTTCCGTTAGAGCCGCCAGTCGGTCGCGGCGAGGGGCTTTGGGCCGCTTGTAACGGAACGGCGTTCCGTTAGCAGGCTGTCGCCGTCCGCGAATCTGGCTCTAGCGGAACGTGGTTCCGTTAGGGCCGCCGGTCGGTCGCGGCGAGGGGCTTTGGGCCGCCTGTAACGGAACGTGGTTCCGTTAGCGGGCCTGTGTCGCCCGCGGATCCGGCTCTAGCGGAACGTGGTTCCGTTAGGGCCGCCGGTCGGTCGCAGTGAGGGGCTCTGGGCCGCCTGTAACGGAACGTGGTTCCGTTAGCGGGCCTGTGTCGCCCGCGGATCCGGCTCTAACGGAACGTGGTTCCGTTAGGGTGATAGAGTTCCCGCCCAAGTGAGGGCCGCGGCCGCCGGCATCCCGAACGTCGGCGTGCCGGGCTGCTCCCGCGCCCCGTCCCCGATAATTCGGAATTTCGCCACAATTGTCCGGTCAACGCTTCCGCCATTACGCAGGCGCATCCTCCGCGCTCCGTGTCGACACCCCGCATATGCCGGAAAACATCGCGTCCGGCGCTTTTTTTTGGCTCCCGAACGCGGGTTCAAACGTATGAACATTTCGGGTCCACTGCGGATCGGGACAAGGGGCGGACGAGCTCTGACCGTCCGGTCAGCGGCGGAGTTTGTTTGAAACCATGCGCCCGTTGGGATAGAATAAAACCGTTCTGAACAATCGGTCAGTCGCACGGAAACCATACATAACAAGGAGTGGAATTGATTGAACGGCGTCATCAAATTTTCGCTCAACAATAAGTTCGCGCTGTGGATCATGACGTTCATCGTCGTGGCGGCCGGTCTCTACGCCGGGCTCACGATGAAACAGGAGACGATTCCGGACATCAACGTTCCGGTCATTTCCATCATGACGGTCTATCCGGGCGCCGCGCCCGACGAAGTCGCGGAGCAGGTGACGCGTCCGATCGAGCAGCGGATGCGCAATCTGCAAGGCATCGACGTCATGCAATCGATCTCTGCGGAAAACTACTCGATGGTGTTCGTCCAGTACGAGTATGAGAAGGACATGAAGGAGGCGCTCGATGAAGCCCGCGAAGCGGTAGGGAGCGTCACGCTGCCGGAAGGCGCGTCCGAACCGACGCTGAACCGGATCACGCTCAACGCCATTCCGGTGCTGGTCTTCAGCGTCAACAGCGAATCGCAGTCGCTGGAACAGCTGACCGCGCTCATCGAGGAAGAGCTGCGGCCGTCCCTTGCGGGACTTGACGGCGTATCGGACGTCCAGATCACCGGCCAGTACGTTCGCGAAGTCGTTTTGACCTGGAAAGAGGACAAGCTGGCGGAGCTCGGGCTTTCCAAGGAGACGGTCCAGGGCATCATCCAGGGTTCGGTGCTGAAGGCGCCGCTCGGCCTGTTCGAGATGGAAGATACGCAGAAAAACATCGTCGTGGACGGCGGCGTGCGTTCTATCGAAGATCTGCGCAATCTGGCCATCCCGATTATCCCGTCCGGCGCCGGTATGGGCGGCGCGGCAGGCATGGGCGGCGCGGCAGGCATGGGCGGCGCCGCAGGCATGGGCGGAGCCGCCGGTATGGGCGGCGCGGCAGGCATGGGCGGAGCCGCAGACATGGGCGGCGCGGCAGGCATGGGCGGCGCCGCAGGCATGGGTGGAGCCGCAGACATGGGCGGCGCCGCAGGCATGGGCGGCGCGGCAGGCATGGGCGGCGCGGCAGGCATGGGCGGCGCGGCAGGCATGGGTGGAGCTGCGGGTATGGGCGGCGCGGCAGGCATGGGCGGCGCGGCAGGCATGGGTGGAGCCGCAGACATGGGTGGAGCCGCAGACATGGGCGGCGCGGCAGGCATGGGCGACGCAGCAGGGATAGACGCCGCAGCCGGCATGGATCCGTCCGCGGCCATGGGTGACGCCGCGGCCATGGACCCGGCGGCGGGTCTCGGCGGCATAGACGCCGGCGCGGGCGACGCCGATCTGCTCGCCGCGCTGATGGGCGGCGGCCTGCCGACGGTGCCGCTCTCGGAAATCGCGGACATCGAGCTCGTCGGCAAGGCCGATTCGATCTCGCGCACAAACGGCAAGGAAGCGATCGCCGTGCAGATCGTCAAGGCGCCCGACGCGAACACGGTCGATGTCGTGAACCGGGTCAAGGACGAGCTTGACGCGTTCAAGGCAAGCCACGAAGGCATCGATGTCATCACCATGCTGGACCAGGGCTTGCCGATCGAACAATCGGTCGCGACGATGCTCGAGAAGGCGCTGTTCGGCGCGATCTTCGCGATCATCATCATCCTGTTGTTCCTGCGCAACTTCCGTTCGACGCTGATTGCGGTTGTCTCGATCCCGCTGTCGCTCCTGATCGGCATCCTGCTGCTCAAAGTGAATGACATCACGCTCAACATGATGACGCTGGGCGCGATGACGGTCGCGATCGGGCGGGTCGTGGACGACTCGATCGTCGTCATCGAGAATATCTACCGTCGCATGTCGCTGAAGGGCGAGAAGCTCAGGGGCAAGGCGCTCATCCTCGCGGCGACAAAGGAAATGTTCATCCCGATCATGTCGTCGACGATCGTGACGATCGCGGTCTTTCTGCCGCTCGGCCTCGTCAGCGGCATGGTGGGCGAGCTGTTCCTGCCGTTCGCGCTGACGATGGTCTACTCGCTCCTCGCGTCGCTGCTCGTCGCGATCACGGTCGTGCCGATGCTGGCGAACACGCTGTTCCGGCGCGGTCTGCCCGAGCACAAGCACGCCGAAGGCCCCGGCCGGCTGGCGAAGGCGTACCAGAACGGTCTGCGCCGGGCGCTCCGCTACAAGATTGTGACGTTCTCGATCGCCGTAGTGCTCCTGGCGACGAGCGGCTGGCTCTTCCAATTCGTCGGCACGAGCTTCCTGCCGGAGGAAGAACAGAAATACGCGATGCTCACCTACTCCCCAGCGCCGGGCGAACTGCAGGACGAGGTGTTCGACACGGCGCTGAAGGCGGAAGACTACCTGATGAACCGTGCGGACGTGACGGATGTGTCGTTCGGGATCGGAGGCCGGGGCGGCGCCGCCGGCATGATGGGCTTCGGCTCGGGACGCGACGCGCTGTTCTATGTCATTTTTGACAGCGACACCAAGAATTTTGAGGAAGTCAAGGAACAGGTGCTGACCGATGTGCGGGCGAAGGCATCAGGAGAAGGCGAGTGGGGCATGCTCGACTTTTCCGGTTCCTTCGGCGCGGGCGGATTTACCATGTACGTCTACGGCGACACCTATGAGGAAGTGAAGGAAGCCGCCGGGAAAATCAGGGCGGTCATGGAAGAGGACCCGAACTTCAAGGATATCGAGACCGGCCTCGAGGAGACCTACGACCAGTACACGATGCGGGCGGATCAGGCGCAGCTTGCCCGCTACGGGCTGACGCCCGCCAACATCATGCTCGCGCTCATGCCTGCGCGGGAACAGCCCGTCCTGACGACGGTCGAGGCGGACGGCGAGGTCTACAATGTCTACGTGCGGACGGAGACGCGGAAATACGACACGATCGACGACATGACCGGCGTGGCGCTCACGTCGCCCCTCGGCTTCGAGGTGCCGATCCGGGATGTCGTGACGGTCGAAAGCGGCGAATCGCCGAACACGATCAATCTGCTCGACGGCCGCCTGTTCACGGAAATCACGGCCGAGGTGACGGTGAAGGACGTCGGCAAGGCGACGTCCGAACTGGAGAAGAAGATCCGGGATCTCGACTTGCCGAGTTCGGTTGACGTCGAGTTCGGGGGCGTCATCGAGCAGATGAACGAGACGTTCATGCAGCTCGGCCTGGCGATGGCCGCCGCGGTCGCGATCGTCTACCTCGTGCTTGTCATCACGTTCGGCGGCGGTCTCGCGCCGTTCGCGATCCTGTTCTCGCTGCCGTTCACGGCGATCGGCGCGTTCCTTGCGCTGCTTGCCACCGGCGAGACGCTGAACGTCTCGGCGATGATGGGGCTGCTCATGCTGATCGGCATCGTCGTCACGAACGCGATCGTCCTGATTGACCGCGTCATCCACAAGGAGCGCGAAGGCCTTCCGACGCGCGAAGCGCTGATCGAGGCGGCTGGCACCCGTCTGCGCCCGATCCTGATGACTGCCCTTGCGACGGTCGGCGCGCTGCTGCCGATGTTGTTCAGCCTCGAGGGCGCGGGCATCATTTCGCGGGGCATGGCGGTGACGGTCATCGGCGGCCTGACCAGCTCGACGCTGCTCACGCTGTTCATCGTGCCGGCGGTTTACGAGGTGCTGATGCGCATCCGGAAAGCGATCTTCCGCGGACAGCCCGAGGAGCGGATCTGATTGTCCGACAAGAAACGGCTGATCGTGACAGCCGCCCAGCGCGTGTTCGCGCGCAAGGGCTACCGCGCCGCGTCAATGCAGGAGATCGCCGGGGAAGCCGGGGTGGCGAAGGGATCGATCTATCTCCACTTCAGATCGAAGGACGAGCTCGCGCTGGCCGCCGTCGCCGACGTCTATGACCGCGTCCGGCGGCGGATGGCGGAGCTGGAGGCGGATGAAGGCCTGACGCCGCGCGAGCGGTTCGTCCGCCAGCTCGAGGAGCAGCTCGCCGTGGGCGAGGACAATGCCGAATGGATCCGGCGGCTCTGGCACGAGCACGCGGCCGGCCTCCACGAGGCCTCGCCCGGGTTCATTCTGCGCATCCGCGCGGAGACGTCGGAGTGGCTGGAACGTTCAATCCGGAGCATCTACGGCCACGCCTGCGCGCCCTATGCGGGCGACATCGCGCTGATGATGCAGGGCGCGCTCGCCGAGATCATCGGCTGCCATCTGCTCGGCGGCAAGCCGCTCGAGCCGCAGCGGATCTCGCGCTATCTTGTCCGCCGGATGGACGATATCGCCGGCGGGCTGGCCGGGAGCCGCGAGCGGCCGCTGGTCGCGGGGGACGAGTTCAACGCGATCATCCGCGGGCTGGCCGGCGGCAGGGGGCCGGCGGAGCGGCAGCAGGCGATCCGGGAGCTGCGCGGGCGTCTCGAGGCGGCGGGAACGGAAGGCCGGAACCCCCGGGACGCCGGGAACTCGCAAGGCCCCGCGGATTCGCGGGATGCTGGGGACTCGCAAGACCCCGCGGATTCGCGGGATGCCGGGGACTCGCAAGGCCCCGCGGATTCGCGGGACGCCGGGAACTCGCGAGGTCCCCGGGATTCCCGGGACGCCGGGAACTCGCAAGACCTCCGGGACTCGCGGAACGCCGGGGACTCGCAAGGTCCCCGGGATTCCCGGGACGCCGGGAACTCGCAAGACCTCCGGGACTCGCGGAACGCCGGGGACTCGCAAGGTCCCCGGGATTCGCGGGATGCCGGGGACTCGCAAGGCCCCGCGGATTCGCGGGACGCCGGGAACTCGCAAGGTCCCCGGGATTCGCGGGATGCCGGGGACTCACAAGCCCCCGCGGATTCGCGGGATGCCGGGGACTCGCATGGCTCCAGGGACTCGCAAGTCACCCGGAACTCGCAAGACCCCCGGGATTCGCGGGACGCCCAGAACGTCCGTGCCGCCGTCGAACTGGACGAAGCGCTCGCCCTGCTCGAGTCCGAAGCGTCGAAAATGCTGCCGAACCGCGTCTTGCTGCGCGCCGTGCTGGGCCATGTCCGCGCCCTGGCGCCCGAACCGGTCCGGCCGGAGATCGACAAGCTTGAACGGGAATTGCTGCCGTATTAGGGAGCCCGCCGCGACGGGAAACCGCCGCCGGCGGCTTTTTTGTTAAGAAAGCGCGAAACCGCGCCTTTTCGCGGCGCGCGGACATATTTGACCGGCGCAAGCTTTATACTACGCATGAAGTCTGTGCCGGAACCGAACGGGGAAGTGAACGCATGGCCATCATTGTGCTCATCGTGCTGATTTTGCTGAACGCCTTTTTCGCGGCCTCCGAGATTGCGCTCATCTCGCTGAACGACAACCGGATCCGGGCGATGGCGGAGGACGGCCACAAGAAGGCGAAGCTGCTCGCCGGCCTTCTGCGCGAGCCGAGCCGGTTTCTCGCGACGATCCAGATCGGGATCACGCTTGCCGGCTTTCTCGCGAGCGCCTTTGCGGCCGAGAGCTTCGCGGGCGATCTCGCGGCCTTCGCCGCCGGCCGCGGCGTGCCTCTGCCGGTCGAAGTGCTGCACACGATCGCGCTCGTCGTCATCACGCTCATCCTCTCCTATTTCACGCTCGTGTTCGGGGAACTGGTGCCGAAGCGGCTCGCGATGAAGAAGGCGGAGCCGATCGCGATGCTCGCCGTCCGTCCGCTCGTTTTTCTCTCGGCGATCACCTATCCGGTCGTGAGACTCCTCACCTGGTCGACGAACCTGATCGTGCGGCTGTTCGGCGTCGATCCGAACGCGGACGACGAGGAAGTGACGGAGGAAGAGATCCGGATGATGGTCGACGTCGGCGAGGAGCGGGGCGCGATCGACGAGACGGAGAAAATGATGATCAACAACGTTTTCGATTTCGACAACAAGACCGTCGAAGAGATCATGACCCACCGCCTCTACGTCGTCGGCATTCCGCTCGGCGCGACGCTGGACGAGATTGTCCGGACGATCGGCAGCGAGAAGTACACGCGCTACCCCGTCTACCGCGAGCACATGGACGACATCGTCGGCATCCTGCACGTGAAGGATCTGACGATGTACATCAAGGACTGCGACGAAGCGTCGTTCGACCTGACGAAGCTGCTGCGCAAGCCGTTTCACGTGCCGTTGCAGCGCCCGATCGACGAGGTGTTCCGCGACTTCCAGAAAAACAAGGTCCACATGGCGATCGTCATCGACGAATACGGGGGTACGGCGGGCATTGTCACGGTCGAGGATCTGCTGGAGGAGATCGTGGGCAACATTTTCGACGAATATGACGAGGACGTTCGCGATATCGTGAGGATGGAGGATCAGTCGCTGCTCGTGAGCGGCATCGTCGACCTCGACGAGATCGAGCGGATGCTCGGGATCGGGCTGCCGACGGACCGGTACGACACGGTGAGCGGCTTCGTCATCGGGCAGCTCGGCCGGTTCCCCGAGGCGGGCGACACCGCCGAGATCGTCTGGGAGGGGTATACGTTCCGCGCGGAAGGTCCGGTGAACAAGCGGATCGCGAAGGTGCGGATCGTGCCGCCGGGCAGCGGAGAAGCCGGGGTTGCGGGGAAAAAGGAAAACGCGCCGGCCCGGACCGAGTGACGATCTTCCCGACAAAGGCACTTGCCGCCGACCGCGCTCGTGCTATACTCGGAAATAGCGCACAGGATTGCGGGAGGTGTCGGCGGATTTGGAAGACGCGCTGCTCGGCAGTTTCGTATCGGCCATGGCGACGCTCCTGGGCGGGCTTCCGGTGCTCCTGATCCGGAAGATGTCCGAGCGGTGGAAGGACATCCTCGTCGCCTTCACGGCGGGCATCATGGTGTCCGCTTCGACGTTCGGGCTCATTCCGCAGGCGATCGCCGAGGCCGGCTTCTGGGTGATGACGGCCGGGCTCGTGCTCGGCGTGCTGGCGCTGGACGTGATCGAGAAGAACATCCCCCACATCGACGTCGAGAACAAAAACGGCATCCGCTCGCTCGACAACAAGGCGCTGCTCGTCATGATCGCGCTCTTCATCCACAACATCCCCGAAGGTCTCAGCACGGGGTTCAGTTATGCGAGCGGCAATGAAGGGCTCGGTCCGATGGTCGCGATCGCGATCGGGGCGCAGAACATGCCGGAGGGACTCATCCTTGCGGTGTTCCTGCAGAACGCGGAGACGCCGAAGCTGAGATCGCTGCTCATCGTGACAGCGACCGGCCTCATGGAGATGGTGTCGGCGGTCGTCGGCTACGGGGCGGCGAGCGTGATCGACGGGCTGATCGGGCCGGGGCTCGCGTTCGCGGCGGGGGCGATGCTGTTCATCTCGTACAAGGAGCTGATCCCGGAGAGCCACGGGCACGGGTTCGAGCGGCCGTCGACGTACAGCTTCATTGCCGGCCTGCTCGCGATGACCTACATAGCGGAAGTGTTCAGTTGATCTGGAGAAACCGGAGAGGGGCGGGAAAAATGGACGTTCTGGAAGCGATCCGCACGCGGCGTTCGACCGGAAGGGTCAGCCGGGAGCCGGTGCCGCGCGAGACGATCGAGGCGATCCTCGAGGCGGCCAACTGGGCGCCGAGCCACCACGGCACGGAGCCGTGGCGGTTCCGCGTCATGACCGGCGACGGGCGCGCCGCGCTGGCGAAGGCTTACGGCGACATTGCGGCGCTCGGGGCTCCCGAGGCGGAGCGGGACGAGGCGCGCGCGAAGGCGGAGGCGAAGGCGTACCGCGCGCCGGTCGTCATCGCGGTGTCGGCGCTGCCTTCCGACGCGCCGAAGGTCGTGCGGAACGAGGAACTTGCGGCGGCGCATTGCGCGGTCCAGAATCTGCTGCTGGCGGCGCACGCACTCGGGCTGGCCGCGATCTGGCGGACCGGCGAGCCGATGTACCATCCGCTCATGAAGCAGGCGCTCGGCCTCGCGGAGGCGGAGGAGCTCGTCGCCCTCGTCTATCTCGGCAAGCCGGAGGGACCGGCGCCCGCGGGCAAACGCCGGCCGGTCGCGGAGAAGACGGTCTGGCTGGAAGGATAGGTTTCGCGGCGGGAATTCGTGCGGGTCGCGCATTGACTTCCCGTTCTTTTCGTGCGAAAATGTACGCGCGTACATTCATGGCGACGTCGACGGCCGGAAGGAGGAGCGATGTGGCGTCCCGCAAGGAAGTGGCCGAGCTGGCCGGCGTCTCGGAAGCGACGGTCTCGCGCGTGCTGAACGGCGTCGGCCCGGTGCGGGAGGAGACGCGGCGGCGGGTGCTGGAGGCGGCCCGCCAGCTCAACTATCAGATTCACGCCCTGGCCGCGAGCTTCGCTCGGGGCCGGAGCGGCAACCTCGGCGTCGTGCTGCCGCATGTGCCGAAGGTGCGGCTGTTCTCGACGTACTACTTCTCCGAGATGCTGGGCGGCATCGGCGAAGCGGCGCGCGAGCGCGGCATGGGGCTGCTCCTCCTGTACCGCTCGCCGGGTGAGGCGTACGATTACGTGCCGCTGTTCCGCTCGGTCCGGATCGACGCCTGCATCGTGCTCGGGGCGAGCAGCCTGCCGGAGGAGGAGACGGGCATCCGGGCGATGGCGGAGGAAGGGCTGCCGTTCTGCCTGATCGACCACCGCAGCGCGGACGGACGGGCGAGCTCCGTCGGCGCGGCGCACGAGGAGGGCAGCCGGCGGGCGGTGGAGCATTTGCTTGAGAACGGTTACAGGAAAATCGGCTTTCTCAACGGTTCCCCGTGGTACTCGCCGAGCCGGGAGCGGGAGGCGGGCTACACGCGGGCTTTGCGGGAAGCGGGCCTCGAGCCGGATCCGAAGCGCATGTTCTCCGGCAATTACAGCCGCACGAGCGGCCGCCGCGCGGCCGAGGCCGTGTGCGAGCGGCTGCGCGACCTCGACGCGATGTTCGTCGCGAACGACCGGATGGCGATCGGGCTGATGCAGGCGCTGCGCGAGCGCGGCGTCCGCGTGCCGGACGACCTCGCGATCGTCGGCTGCGACGACTCGGACGCGGCCGCGATGGTGGACCCGCCGCTGACCTCCGTCCGGGTGCCGTTCGGCGAGATGGGACGGACCGCGGCGGAGCGGCTGCTTGACCGTCTGCCCGACTGGCGGGGACCCGAATCCGTCTTCCACGAGACGCTGCCCACGGAGCTCGTCGTGCGCGAGTCTTCCGCGCCGCGCTCGTAGCATTTCGGCCGGAGCCCGGCGCCCCGGTCTCGAGAGTCCAATTTTACCCGTATGGAGGAGTGATTCGCATGAAGAAGCTCAACATCGGCATGGTCGGGTACAAGTTCATGGGCAAGGCGCACAGCCACGCCTACAAGGAAGCGCCGATGGCGTTCCCCGGCGCGCCGGTGCCGGTCATGAAGGCGATCTGCGGCCGGAACCGGGACGGCGTCGAGCAGGCGGCCGCCCAGTTCGGCTGGGAGACGGCGGTCACCGACTGGCGCGAGCTGGTGAGCCGCGACGACATCGACATCGTCGACATCAACGCGCCGTCGGACGCGCACAAGGAGATCGCCGTCGCGGCGGCCCGGGCGGGCAAGCACGTGTTCTGCGAGAAGCCGCTGGCGCTGACGCTGGCCGACGCGCGCGAGATGCTGCAGGCCGCCGAGGAAGCCGGCGTGAAGCACATGGTCTGCTTCAACTACCGGTTCGCTCCGGCGGTGCAGCTCGCGAAGAAGCTGGTGCAGGAGGGGCGGCTCGGCCGGATCTACCACTTCCGCGCGTGGTTCCTGCAGGACTGGATCGTCGATCCGGATTTTCCGCTCGTCTGGCGGCTGGATAAAACGATCGCCGGCTCCGGTGCGCACGGCGATCTCGGCGCGCATCTGATCGACCTCGCGCACTTCCTGGTCGGCGACATCACGGAAGTCGTCGGCATGAGCGAGACGTTCATCAAGGAGCGGCCGCTGCCGTCCTCGATGACCGGCCTCAGCGCGAAGGGCGACGCGTCCGCGCCGAAGGGCGAGGTGACGGTCGACGACGCGACGCTGTTCCTCGCGCGATTCGCGAACGGGGCGCTCGGCAGCTTCGAGGCGACGCGCTTCGCGCCGGGCCACCGCTGCACGAACGCGTTCGAGATCAACGGCTCGAAGGGCAGCGTCAAGTTCGATTTCGAGCGGATGAACGAGCTGCAGGTGTACTTCACGGACGACGCGGAGGACGTGCAGGGCTTCCGCCGCGTCATGGCGACCGACCCGGCGCACGCGTACATGGACGCCTGGTGGCCGGCCGGACACTCGATCGGCTACGGCCAGACGTTCACGCACGTCGTCGTCGAGCTGCTGAACGCGATCGCGGAAGATCGCCAGCCGGAGCCGAACTTCCGTGACGGGGTCAAATGCCAGGCGGTGCTCGAGGCGGTCGAGAAATCGGTGGAAGAGCGGCGCTGGGTGAGCGTCAGCGAAATGTGAGAACCGGACAGGCGGCTCCGGGAAGCCGCCGCGGACGCGGGACGAAAGGAGAACCTCATGAAGAAGCAGGCGTTGATCGTATGGGGCGGTTGGGACGGACACGAGCCCGACCTGGCGGCGGAGCATTTTCGCGGCATTCTGGAGAAGGAAGGGTTCGCCGTCGAAGTGTCGGATTCGCTGGAGTCTTTTGCCGACCTTGAAAAATTGAAATCGCTGGACCTCATCATCCCGATCTGGACGATGGGCAAGATCAAGAAGCGCTACGTGCGCAACGTGTCGGAGGCGGTGCAGGCCGGCGTCGGCCTCGCGGGCTGCCACGGCGGCATGTGCGACGCGTTCCGCGAGAACGTGGACTGGCAGTTCATGACCGGGGGCAACTGGGTCGCGCATCCGGGCAACGACGGCGTCGAATACCTCGTCCACATCAAGCAGTCTTCGAGCCCGCTGGTGGAGGGGATCGCGGACTTCACGGTGAAGAGCGAGCAATATTACCTGCATGTGGACCCCGCGGTCGAGGTGCTGGCCGTCACCCGGTTCCCGACCGTCCCCGGCCCGCACGAGCTGAACGGTCCGGTGGAGATGCCGGTCATCTGGACGAAGCGCTGGGGCGTCGGCCGCGTGTACTACTGCTCGCTCGGCCACAAGGCGGACATCCTCCGCATGCCGGTCGTCACGGAGCTGATGCGGCGCGGCTTCCTGTGGGCGGCGGAAGGCAAGGCGCTGTACGGCGGCACGAATCCGGTCATCTACACGAGCTACACGGGCATGGGCGACAGCCCGGACTGAGCCGGAGCAAGGCGTCGTAAAGGACATCAAGAGCATCCACATTCGGTACGGAAAGAAGGAACATTTCGACCATGGACAAAGTGAAAGCCGGCATTATCGGAACCGGCACCATCAGCGGCGTATACTTTCAGAATTGCAGCCGGTTCGAATCGCTCGAGATCGTGGCGTGCGCGGACATCGACGTCGAACGGGCGAAGGCGAAGGGCGCGGAGTACGGCGTGCGCGGCTGCGCCGTCGAAGAGCTGCTCGCCGAACCGGAGATCGAGATGATCATCAACCTGACCATTCCGCAGGCGCACGCGCCGGTGAATCTGCAGGCGCTCGAAGCCGGCAAGCACGTCTACGTCGAGAAGCCGCTGGCGGTGACCCGCGAGGAAGGACGCGAGGTGCTGGAACTGGCCGGGCGCAAGGGGCTGCTTGTCGGCGGCGCGCCGGACACGTTCCTGGGCGGCGGCATCCAGACCTGCATCAAGCTGATCGAGGAGGGCGCGATCGGCACGCCGATCGGCGCGACGGCGTTCATGATGATCGGCGGCCACGAGTCGTGGCATCCGTCGCCGGAGTTCTATTATCAGCCCGGCGGCGGGCCGATGTTCGACATGGGGCCGTACTATCTGACGGCGCTCGTCGCGATGCTCGGCCCGATCCGGCGCGTCACCGGCTCGGCGCGCATCTCGTTCCCGGAGCGGACGATCACGAGCCAGCCGAAGGCCGGGACGGTCATTCCGGTCGAGGTGCCGACGCACATCGCCGGCGTGCTCGATTTCGAAGCGGGGCCGGTCGCGACGATCATCACGAGCTTCGACGTGCGGGGCGGCACGACGCTGCCGCGCATCGAGGTGTACGGCAGCGAGGGCACGCTGGTCGTGCCGGACCCGAACACGTTCGGCGGTCCGGTGCTGCTGTCCAGGGCCGGCCGGCGCGAGTGGGCCGAGGTGCCGCTCACCCACGGCTACACGGGCAACTCGCGCGGCGTCGGCGCGGCCGACATGGCGAAGGCGATCCGCACGGGCCGGGCGCACCGCGCAAGCGGCGAGCTCGCGTACCACGTGCTCGAAGCGATGCACGGCTTCCACATCGCGTCGGAGGAGGAGCGGCATTACCACCTGTCGAGCACCTGCGCGAAGCCCGCGCCGCTGCCGACCGGATTGCCGGAATTCACGCTTGACTGAATGAAAAGCGAAAGCCGATCGGGAGCGGTTCAATCCGTTGGCTCCGGATCGGTTTTCGCGTTTTTTCGCTTTTTTCGCGCTTTTCGCGTTTTTTCGTGTGGCGGCTTTCGTTCGCCGCGCCCGGCCTCGCCCGATAGTCCGGCCTCGCCCGATAGTCCGGCCTCGCCCGATAGTCCGGCCTCGCCCGATAGTCCGGCCTCGCCCGATAGTCCGGCCTCGCCCGATAGGCGCTTCTGCCCCCGCTTCTGCCCCGCTCGATGGCCGCTCGATAGGTGTTCCTGCTCCGCTCGAGGCGCCCCTGCCCCTGTCTGACCGACAGACGCCCATGTCCCGCTGTCCCGCCCAATATTGTCCGGCCCAATATTGTCCCGCCCAATAGAAGAAAAAATTTCCTCTATTTCGCTTGAAACGGGCTTGTCGCGCCAAATAAGCGAAGAAACTTCGTCTATTTTTTTGTGAAAGCGCTTCATATTGGCATTTCGGTCGGAATAGAGGAAGTGTTTTCTTCTATTTTGATTGGGAGATGGAAATTCGACAAAATAGAAGAAGTTTTTGCGTTTATTTCTTCGCCGCGTCCGGTGAGAAGGAATGGCGCCGGCGGGCAGGGGGGCGTCCGGACGGAGATGGCGCCGGCGGGCAGGGATGGCGTAGGCGGACGCGGGGCGTTGGCGGTCAGGGGTGGAGTTGGCGGACGTGGGGGCAATGTCGGGCAGGGATGGCGCAGGCGGACGCGGGGCGTTGGCGGTCAGGGGTGGAGTTGGCGGACGCGTGGGCGTTGACGGGCAAGGATGGCGCCGGCGGGCGGGGAAGGTGAATTGCTTCGGTTCAGGCGTTTTGCACCGGCGCTTTGCTCAGACGCTTTGCTCAAACGCTTTGCTCAAACGCTTTGCTCAAACGCTTTGCTCAAACGCTTTGCTCAAACGCTTTGCTCAGAAGCTTTGCTCACACGTTTTGCTCACGCGCTCTGCGTCTTCGAACGCGCGCGCAGCGCCCGCCATTTCTTGTACTGGTAATAGATCGTGCAGCCGATGCAGTAGCCCGCCACGGCGGACAGCGCGGCCAGGCCGACCATGCCGGCGGCGATATGCCCCGGCCAGCTCCAACCGGCCAGGTAGCATGCGGAGGACAGGCCGAGCAGGGTGACGGCAATCGTCTGGTTGAAGCGCGCAAGCTCGGCGGCCTGCGTCTCGGTCCGCTTCAGCCGCTCGTTCGTCAGGGCCAGCCGGCCCAGGAGGATGAACGGGTTCGCCTTCGGGCCGAAGATCAGGCCGACGAGCTGGATCGCGAACAGGGCCCAGATCCACCAGGGCTGCTGCGTGGCCAGACCCAGGACGACGAACAGGACGATGCCGGACTGGTTCGCCTTGATCATCGGCAACGGAATTTCCTTCATGTCGGGACCTCCTTCCGGGACTTCGGATTCGGTTAAAACCGATCATTCATATCTATCTACTGATCATTAAACCGCGGCGGCGCCGGGATGTCAATAACGGCGGGAAATGTTTCCGGACGACTCCGCATATGCTGGGATGAGGGCGCCGTCGGACGGGCGGCGTCATCGGGCCCGGAGCGGAGGACCCGATGCGGAGGTGGAACGAATGGCGAGATGGGGCAGGCGAGGCATCGCGCGCCGGCTCGGCGCGCTGCTGCCGGGGCGGCGAGGCGCAATTCGTCTTCGCCGGCGCTGGAGAGCGGGCGGTTCGGCAGCGCGGGGACGCTTCACGATCGGGAGCCGCCGGGCGGGGGCGGGCCGCGGTTTCACAGCCATAAGCCGCCCGGGGGCGTTCGGCGGCGCTGCGACCGGACCGGCGAGCCGCCCGGGGGCGTTCGGCGGCGCTGCGACCGGACCGGCGAGCCGCCCGGGGGCGTTCGGCGGCGCTGCGACCGGACCGGCGAGCCGCCCGGGGGCGTTCGGCGGCGCTGCGACCGGACCGGCGAGCCGCCCGGGGGCGTTCGGCGGCGCTGCGATCAGACCGGCGAGCCGCCCGGCTTCGGGTGGCCGATTCGTCGCGCGCCGCGGCCCGCTGATCGCGCTTCCGTTCCGGCGCGTCCGGCATCGCCGGACGGGCGCACGGACGCGCGACCATGCGCGGCCGCCCGGCCAGCCAAGGCGCCGGCTCGGCGGCAAGCGCATCTTCCTGATCGCGCTCCTGTCCTTCGTCGTGTTCTTGACGTTCGCATTCGTCTACGTGGAGCGCAACCTCCGCCCGCCGCTCATGCACGTTGCCACGATGCGGGTGAAGCAGATCGTCACGCGCGCGATCAACGAGGCGATCGCCAACCAGGTGGCCAGCCACACGAACGCGGAACGGCTGGTGGAATGGCAGAAAAGCGAGGACGGCCGGGTAACCGGCTTCATGCTGAACTACGCCGAGCACATGCGGATTACGTCGGAGACCGTCGAGACGGTGCAGCGGACGCTGCACGAGATCAAGCACGTGCCCGAGCACATTCCGATCGGCCAGGCGATCGGCAGCGCGGTGATCGCGTCGTTCGGCCCGCGCATACCCGTGCGTTTCGAGCCCGTGGGCGCGGCGCGGGTGGAGCTCGGCACGCGCCAGCGGGACGCCGGCATCAACATGATCCTCGTGGAGGTGTACATCCGGATCACGGCCGAAATGGCGATCATCATCCCGTTCGACACGAAGCCGGAGACGGTCGTGACCGAAATACCGATTTCCTATCTGCTCGTCGTCGGCGATGTGCCGATGTACTACTACGACAACAAGGGCAATCCGGCCGGCTCGACCGCCGACCACGCGCCGAACATCGCGCTGCCGCTGCCGCCGCCCGACAGGGCGACCTCCGGCGAGGCGGAACCGGATGAGGCGGAAGCCGCCGCGCCGGAGGAGTTGTGAGGAAGAATCGTCCCGGTCCCGCCGCTCACCCTTTCACACCTCTCCGCAGCCGTTGCCAGTCCTCGCGTTCCCATTTTCTCAGCAGCGGATAGGGGTCGAACGCCCACTCGACGAGACCGCGGTCGCGGTACAGACCGAAGTGGAGATGGGGCGGGAACTTGCCCGACGTGCCCGGCTTGCCGTAGCCGGAACTTCCGACCCATCCGATCACCTGGCCCGGCTTCACGATGTCGCCGGGCTTCAGGTTTTTGTCGTAGCCGGACAGATGGGCGAAATAGTGGTAGACGCCCTCGATATCCCGGATGCCGATCCGCCAGCCGCCGAACCGGTTCCATCCCTTCGTCTCGACGACGCCGTAGCAGGTGCTGCGGACGGGCACGCCGTAATCGGCGAAAATGTCCGTCCCCTCGTGGATCCGGTAGCCGCCCCAGCCCCGCGCCGCGCCCCAGGTGTCGCGGTACGAGTAGTCGGCGCGCACGGGCAGCGGGAACGCGTGCTCGTCGAGATCGAGCCGGTCGAAGGCGGCGTACAGCTTGGAGAACTGCAGGACGCGCTGAACGGCGCGCGAGTTGTGGTAATACTCCCACAACCCGATCGCGAGATCGTCCTCGGCGGTGCCGGACTTCAGGAGCTGCTGCGCGACCGTCCAGAGAATGTCCTCGTCGTCCGTCCGGTCCGCGCGGCCGTCGCCGTTGCCGTCGAGGCCGATGCCGCCGAAATGGCGGATGGCCGCCGGGTTCGTCTCCTCCTCGTCCGGGTTCAGCTCGCCCGCCCACCGTTCGGGCGGCACGTAGATCGCGATCAGGCCGCGCGGCTGCGGGCGCGATTTCGGACGAGCCTTCGTCAGCGCCCGCTCGTACTGGTCGATGGCGGCCAGAACATGCCAGGGAATGCCGGTCAGCGTGCTCACCCGCTCGAACAGCGCGCGGCGTTCGGCGTAGACATCCCGCGCCGGCTGGCCGTCGGCGGGGGCCGCCAGGGCGGCGGTGGCGGGCGCGCAGGCCGCAAGCAGCGCCAGGGCGGCGCAGATCCGGGCGCAAGTCGCGGCGATGCGCCGCGCGGCCCGCGCCGCGCCGACCCGGCTCCCCGGGCTTCTCCGCTTGAGCCGAAGCATAGCGTTCCATCGCCTCCTTGTCCTCCGTTAGCTTCTGCAGATCATTGGTTTTTATCCGAATCGTGTTATAATAAGAAAGATTATGGCTGCACGACTAGCAAGGGCATGGGACCCGCGGTCCCGCCCGTAAGAAAGCGGGTATCCCCCATGAGCACACGCGAGAAGCCGAAGCTGCCGAAGCCGGACTGGCTCCGGATACGGCTTGCGACGGACGGCGGCTACGCCGAAGTGAAGTCGATGATGCGCGCGAAGACGCTCCACACCGTGTGCGAGGAAGCGCGCTGTCCGAATATTTACGAATGCTGGGCGAACCGCACGGCGACGTTCATGATCCTCGGCGACATCTGCACCCGCGCCTGCCGGTTCTGCGCCGTGAAGACCGGCCAGCCGACGGAGCTCGATCTGGCCGAGCCGGAGCGGGTCGCGGAGGCGGCCGAGCAGATGATGCTGCGGCACTGCGTCGTGACGAGCGTCGCGCGCGACGATCTCGCCGACGGCGGCGCGCAGGTCTTCGCGATGACGATCAAGGCGATCCGCAAGCGGCTGCCGCTGTGCAGCGTGGAAGTGCTGATTCCGGACTTCATGGGCAACTGGGACGCGCTGCGCACGGTCATGGACGCGCGGCCCGACGTCCTGAACCACAACATCGAGACGGTCCGCCGGCTGTCGGACAAGGTGCGGGCGAAGGCGAAATACGACCGCTCGCTGGAACTGCTGCGGCGGGCGAAGGAGATGCAGCCGAAGATTCCGACGAAGTCGAGCATCATGCTCGGCGTCGGGGAAGAATGGCACGAAATTCTCGAAGCGATGGACGATTTGCGCGCCGCGGGCTGCGACATTTTGACGATCGGGCAATATTTGCAGCCGTCGCCGAGCCATCTGCCCGTCGAGCGGTACGTCCATCCGGACGAGTTCAGGGCGCTGAAGGAAGAGGGCCTGAAAAGGGGATTCCGCCACGTCGAGTCGGGACCGCTCGTGCGCAGTTCCTACCACGCCCGCGAGCAGGTCGAGTCGGCGACGGCGGCGCTGACCCACACGGCCGGAAACTGAGCGAACGAAAGATCGGATAAGCCCGGATCCGATGCGGGAAATGGGGGTTCATCTTGATCAACATCGGCGGCAGAATCTTCGAACTGATGCTCGACCACAAAGGCGGCTGGAACCCCGAGGCGTTCAGGGAACGGTACAGCGAAGTGCTGGACCGGTACGATTACGTGATCGGCGACTGGGGCTACAACCAGCTGCGGCTGAAAGGCTTTTTCCGCGACAATCATCCGAAGGCGACGAAGGATACGGTGATCGGCCATCTGGTCGACTATCTCCATGAGTATTGCAATTTCGGCTGCGCGTATTTCGTGCTGCGGCGGGTCAACGTGAACGAGCGCGTCGGGGCAGCCTCCGAGGAGGAGCCGTCCGTCTTCACGAACGCGCTGCCCGCGACCGGCGAGACCGCGGCGGGCCTGGCCGGCAAGGCGCAGACGCTGCCGGGCGGCGAGCGCCTCATGCGCTGGCGGGCCGACCAGTCGACCGGCCGGGAGGGCCGGGCGCTCCGCATCGCGGCCGAGCGGGCGGAGCTCGAGGCGCTCATCCTGCAGCGCGAGCTGCGGGAGGCGCGGGAGCAGCGCGAACAGCAGAAGCAGCAGAAGCGGCAGGCGCAGCAGCACAAGAACCCGGGGTTCGGGCAGCAGAAGCCGAACGGGCAAGGCGGGGGGAACGGCGGCCAGCACGCGTCGCACGGCGGCAAGCGCGGCGGCGGGAACGGCGGCCGCCAGGACCAGCGCGGCGGCGGGCAGCCGGGCCAGGGCGCGCACGGCAAGGGCGACCGGCATCCGCATCAGCCGAACGGCCGCAAACCCGAAGCCGCCCGCGGCGACGCGCACCGGAAGGGGCAGCCGAATCATCGGCATGGCGACGGCCCCCGCGGCCAGCGCCACCACAAGGGCGGTCCGGGCGGCGGCGAGCAGCACCGGCACCGCAGGCAGAACGGGCAGCAGGCCGCGCCGGCCGGATCGAGCGACGCGACATGAGAAAAGGGGTTTTCCCGGTTGGCGGGAAAACCCCTTTGTCATGGACGCGCTTATTTCTTCACGGCTGCCTCGTAGCGCTTGCCGACTTCTTCCCAGTTCACGATGTTCCAGAACGCGGCGATGTAGTCCGGACGCTTGTTCTGATACTTCAGGTAGTACGCGTGCTCCCACACGTCCAGCCCGAGGATCGGCGTGTCGCCTTCCATGAGCGGGCTGTCCTGGTTCGGCAGGCTGTACACCTTCAGCTTGCCTTCCGGCGACACGGCCAGCCATGCCCAGCCGGAGCCGAAGCGGGTTGCGGCCGCGTTCGAGAACGTCTCCTTGAACTTCTCGAAGCCGCCGAGCTCGCTGTCGATCGCCGCCGCGAGCGCGCCGGTCGGAGCGCCGCCGCCGTTCGGGGAGAGGATCGACCAGAACAGCGTGTGGTTCGCATGGCCGCCGCCGTTGTTGCGCACGGCCGTGCGGATCGATTCCGGAACGGCGTTCAGGTCGGAGATGAGCTCCTCGACCGACTTGCTTTGCAGTTCCGGCGCGGATTCAAGCGCCTTGTTCAGGTTCGTGACGTACGTGTTATGGTGACGGCCGTGGTGGATTTCCATCGTCGTCGCGTCGATGTGCGGTTCGAGCGCGTTCGTCGGATACGGAAGCGGTGGCAGTTCGTGAGCCATGATTCGTTAACCTCCTGTAAGTTCATTTTTTCAGCAATATTATCCATGATTGTCCCGAATAAATCAACACGGATGTTGCGAAAGTCGGGCCGCCGAAGGGTTGTTTGGTTTTCGCGAGAAAAAGAATCGGTGACAACCTTCCTGTCACCGTACGGGTGCTACAATCAAACCGGGAAGCGAGGGAAACGCGTTGAGACGGATGGACAGACTGGTGGCGATTGTGATCGCGTTGCAGCAGAGACCGGAGACGGCGCAAAGTCTCGCGGACAAGTTCGAGGTGTCCAGGCGGACGATTCTGCGGGACATGCAGGCGCTGGCCGAGATGGGCGTTCCGGTCTGGGCCGAGTCCGGGCCGGCCGGCGGCTTCCGGCTGATGGAAGGATACCGGTTGCCGCCGCTGCAGCTCGACCGGCAGGAGGCGCTCACCGTGCTGCTGGCCCTCCGCGCCCTCACGCGGCTCTCCGACACCCCGTTCCGCCAAGCCCGCTGGACGGCGATCGACAAGATCCGGGCCATCCTGCCGAAGCCGATGCTCGAAGCGGCCGAGCCGGTGCTGGACCGGGTGGAAATCGACATGCCGAGGCGGAAGGTGAAGACGCCGCTCCTGCCGGAACTGACGGAACATGCGGCCGCCTCCCGCTGGATTCGCGCCGACTACCGGTCCGCCAGATCCCGGCGCTGGCTGGAATTGCTGCCGCGCCGCGTCTACGCGGCGCACGGCTTCTGGTATTGCGAGGCGTATTCGGCCTTCCACGGGGAGACGCGCACGTTCCGGGTGGACCGGATGATGAGCATCGAGCCGATTGACGGGCCGGCGGCGGAGCCCGAGCGCGGCGCGTCGTCCGGCACGGCGGAGCCCGAGCGCGGCAAGGCACCCGGCCCGGCGGAGCGCGCGGCCGGAGCGCCTTCCGTGCGGATCGTCGCCAGGCTCACCTACCGCGGCGCGCTGCTGGCCGAACAGGACGAGCACATCGGCGAGCGGGTGCGGCAGATCGCGGATGACGAATGGGAAGTCGATTTCCATTGCCCGGAGGAGGAATGGAACTGGGCGGTGCGCTTCTTCTACGCGCTGGGGACGGACGCCGAGGTGACGGAGCCGGAGCGTCTCCGGCGGGAGATCGCCGGCCTCGCGCGGCGGGTGTGCGAGCGCTACGGGCGGTCCGAGGGCGAGCGCGAAGGTACCGGCCCGTGAGCGAAGCGGCGGCGGCGAGCGCGAAGGTACCGGCCCGTGAGCGAATCGGCAGCGATGGAAGTGCAAAGGTACCGGCCCGTGAGCGAATCGGCAGCGCCGAGCGCGAAGGTACCGGCCCGTGAGCGAAGCGGCGGCGAGCGCGAAGGTACCGGCCCGTGAGCAAATCGGCAGCGACGGAAGTGCAAAGGTACCAGCCCGTGAGCGAAGCGGCGGCGGCGAGCGCGAAGGTACCGGCCCGTGAGCGAATCGGCAGCGATGGAAGTGCAAAGGTACCGGCCCGTGAGCGAATCGGCGGCGGCGAGCGTGAAGGTGCCGGCCCGTGAGCGAATCGGCTGCGGCGGAAGTGCAAAGGTACCGGCCCGCGAGCGAATCGACGATGACCGCGAACCCTGGAACGATCCCGCGGACGGAAGCGCGTTGAACCGGCGCAAGCGCGGGACGGAACGGCGCACGGCGGAACGGATCGAAAACATGGACAAAGGAGGACGAACGATGGAACATCACGACATTTTGGCAAACGCGAGGGAATTCATCTACAAGCACGCCAGGCTGCTGGAACGGCGGGTTTATGAAGCGCTGTTCGAGGGCGGGTCGAAGGAGGCGGTCATCTCGGCGCTCCGCGCGTACCAGAATCCGGACGGCGGGTTCGGCAACGCGCTCGAGCCGGACATGCGCTGCCCGTACAGCCAGCCCGTCGCGACGGAGATGGCGCTCGTCACCATGGACGAAATCGGGTATTTCGCGCCGGACTTGCTGGACGGGATCATTCGGTATTATCGCGATATCACGCTGCCGGACGGCGGGCTGCCCTTCGTCTTCAAGAGCGCAAGCGAATATCCGCATGCCCCGTGGTGGAAGACGGAGCGGGACGATGCGCCGTCGATCAATCCGACCGGCAATGTCATCGCGATCCTGTACAAACAGCGGATGCGGACGGACATTTTCGGGGAAGAGTGGTTCCGGAAGAATGTGGCGTACATCTGGCGTTTTTTCGAGAACGAACAGCCCGAAGGCTATTATGACGGGGTGAACTGGCTGGCGTTCCTGCAGCACACGCCCGACCGGGAGCGGGCCGAGCGGTACCGGCCCAAGGTCGACGCCTGGCTGGCCCGTCCGGGAACCATTGTGCGGGACGCTGACGCTTCGGGCTTCGTGCATAAAGTGCTGGACTGGGCGCCGCATCCGGACAGCTACGCGGCGAAGTTCGTCACGGAGGCGGAGGTCGGGGAGCATCTGCGGGCGCTCGTCCGCGAGCAGCAGGAGGACGGCGGTTGGCCGATCAACTGGGAGACGGTAAGCCCGGCCGTCGAGTTGGAATGGCGCGGCTGGATGACGGTGAAACGGCTCAGGACGCTGCGGGCGTACGGCGTGATCTGAACACGCGGACTTTTGGAGAAAACGCGACATATAGATTGCATTGGGGGGACACGATTCCCCCTCCGGCGCCGCGCGCGGACGCCGCGGCAACCGCCGCTCGCCCGGCAATCGTGGCCATGAATCGGAAGTAAGCGCTTATATTTCATGGATCCTGGCATCATTTCCATGAATCAGACGATTTTTTTGAACTTTTTTTGAGAATTTGAAGGAATCCGTTCATTTTTGTCGTAATGGATAAGGTGCTTGTCTTTTTCTCAACGTTGAAAATGCGGGGGTACACATGCATGGTTGTTCGCTCTTTCCAACTGTCGGATTACCGTGACGTATCGGAGTTGATGGAGACCGTCCTCTCCGAAGCCTGCTGCGAAGAGACGCGCGAAGCGTTCGCCCGACAACTCGGCTGGGACAGCGATCTGATTCTGGTGGCGGAAATCGACGGCCGTCTCGCGGGCTTCATCATCGGCACGATCGACAGGGACCGCGGCTATTACTACCGGATCGCCGTCCATCCGGACTATCGGGGCCGGGGATGCGCGAAGGCGCTGATCCAGGGGCTCAAGATCCGGTTCGAACAGCGCAAGGTCACGCAGGTCATGGTGGCCGCGGACGAGCATAACCAACCGATCCTTCCGCTTTATGAAGCGCTGGGCTACAAGGCCCAGGATTTCCAGCACTCGAACCGGAAACTCGCGATCATGGCGGGCTGACAGCCGGCCCCGGGCTGCGAACCGAACGACTTCGACCTACGGCATATGTTGCGCGCCTTGCTTTTGGCCGCAAGATATGCTTTTCTATTCTCAGCGCCTTGTGTGGGCAACGCGGACGGAGGATGTCATGGACAATCGGACGAAGGGGTGGCGCGCGGAACTCGTCGACTGGATCAAATCGCTCGCCGTCGCGATCGTCGTCGTCGGCGCGCTGAAGATGTTCGTTTTCGACGTCACGATCGTGCGGGGCATCTCGATGGAGTCGACGCTGCATTCGGGCGAGCGGCTTTTCGTCAACAAGATCGGCTACCGGCTGGGCGGCCCCGACCGCGGCGACATCGCCGTGCTGGTCGATCCGGCTCCGGTTCCCGGCGACGGCAAGTACATTGTCAAGCGGATCATCGGCATAGCGGGGGACACGATCGAGATCCGGCGCGGCGAGCTGTACGTAAACGGCGAACGGCTCATTGAGCCGTACGCGGATGTCGCGATCGCGAGTCCCGATCTCGGGCCGATCACGGTCGAGCCGGGCAAGGTGTTCGTCATGGGAGACAACCGGCGGAGCGGCGCGAGCAAGGACAGCCGGTCGTTCGGCACGGTCCCGGCAGGCGATCTGCTCGGCAAGGCGGAATTCATCCTCTGGCCGATCTCGCGCTGGAAGAATTTATAGGAGCGACACGGCACGTGAAAGAAGTGACGATCTACACGGACGGCGCATGTTCCGGCAACCCGGGGCCGGGAGGCTGGGGCGCCGTTCTGTTCTATGGACCCCATCGCAAGGAAATATCCGGCGGCGAGCCGATGACGACGAACAACCGGATGGAGATCGTCGCGGTCATCGAGGCGTTGAAGCTGCTGAAGGAACCCTGCGCCGTGACGGTCTACAGCGACTCGGCGTACGTCGTGAACTGCTTCCGGCAGAACTGGATGGACGGCTGGCTGAAGAACGGCTGGCGGAACAGCAAGGGCAAGCCGGTGGAGAACCAGGATCTCTGGCAGGAACTGTGGTCGCTCATGCAGCGGCATCGGGTATCCTATGTCAAAGTGAAAGGCCACAGCGACAACGAGTGGAACAACCGGTGCGACGAGCTGGCCCGGGCCGAGATCAGGCGGCAGTCGCAGCCGGGCTGACGAAGGAGGCGCTGGACTTCCATGACGGAGCGGCCCGCGGCATTCTACGCCGAATTGAAGGCGGAGATGAAGGCGGCGGCGCGTTCGCTCGGCATCGACAAGATCGGCGTGGCGTCGGCGGAGCCGTTCGACGAGCTCAGGGCGAAGCTCGAGCGGCACCGCGCGCTCGGCCGCGAGTCCGGCTTCGAGGAGCCGGATCTCGACAAGCGGACGAATCCCGCGCTGCTGATGGAGGACCCGCGATCGATCATCGCGATCGCGGTCGCTTACCCCTCGAAGCTGCGCGATGCGCCGAAGTCCGAGCCGGGGGCCCGCCGCGGCATCCTGTCGCGTTCGGCGTGGGGGCGCGACTATCACGAGGTGCTGCGGGACCGGCTCGGCCGGCTCGAGGCGTGGCTGCGCGAGCGGGCGCCGGAGCTGCGGGCGCTGTCCATGACGGACACGGGCGCGCTCGTCGACCGCGCGGTGGCCGAGCGCGCCGGCATCGGCTGGAGCGGCAAGAACTGCTCGATCATCACGCCCGAGTTCGGTTCCTGGGTGTACCTCGGCGAGATGATCACGAACTTGCCGCTGCCGCCGGATGCGCCGGTCACGGAGATGTGCGGCGAATGCACGAAGTGCCTCGACGCCTGCCCGACCGGCGCGCTCGTCGGACCGGGCGAGCTGAACGCGCAGGCGTGCGTCTCGTATTTGACGCAGACCAAGGGGTTCCTGAGCGACGCGCAGATGCGCAAGATCGGCAACCGGCTGTACGGCTGCGACACGTGCCAGATCGTCTGCCCCGTCAATCGCGGCAAGGACTGGACGCATCACGAGGAGCTTGCGCCGGACCCGGAGACGGTCAAGCCGCTGCTCGTCCCGCTGCTTCAGATGAGCAACCGCGAATTCAAGGAGCGGTTCGGCGCGTCCGCCGCCGCGTGGCGGGGGAAGAAGCCGATCCAGCGCAACGCGGTCATCGCGCTCGGCCATTTCCGGGAGGCGTCGGCGGTTCCGGCGCTGATCCGGGTGCTCATGGACGATCCGCGTCCGGTGCTGCGCGGCACGGCCGCCTGGGCGCTCGGCCGCATCGGCGGCGCGGAGGCGGAGCGGGCGCTGCGCGAAGCGCTGGCCGGCGAGCCCGATCCCGAAGCGGCGGAGCGGATCCGGGCGGCGCTGGAAGCGCTCGGGTCGTCCGAATCATCGGAATCCGGCTTTCAGGAGGTATAGACAAGCCATGACACGTCATCCATCGGAAGCGGCCATCCGATACGCCGAAATCGATTCGCCCGTCGGCCCGCTCGTGCTGCTCGCGGCGGACGGCAGGCTGTGCCGGCTCGAATTCGACCGGATGGACGCGCGGCGCGCGGCGCTGGCCGCGTGGGCGGCCGGGCACGGGCTTCCCGGCGCGTTCGCGCACGCGCCGGACGATCCGCTGCTCCGGGAGGCGGCGGAACAGCTCGCGGCCTATTTCCGCGGCGAGCGCGTCCGGTTCGAGCTGCCGACGGCCATGTACGGCACGCCGTTCCAGCAGGCCGTATGGGCGGCGCTCGCCGCCATTCCGTACGGCGAGGTTCGTTCGTACAAGGCGCTCGCCGCGGCGATCGGCCGTCCGTCCGCGGTGCGGGCGGTCGGCGGCGCGAACAACCGGAACCCGCTGCCGATCATCGTGCCGTGCCACCGGGTCGTCGGCGCGGACGGAGCGTTGGTCGGCTACGCCGGCGGGCTGGAAGCGAAGTCGTATCTGCTCGAGCTGGAGCGGCGGCTGTCGAACGTTGCCCGGCCGCTTGCGGGTGTGCTATGATTTGGTGGCATTGCGTCGGAACGCAACGAGAGCGGTGGAAAGGGGGGCGGCCGAAATGAGCGCGTGGGACATCATCATTCCGATCCTGACATTGATCGTCGGCCTGATCGGCGGGTTCGCGGGCGGCGTCTACTATCTCCGCCAGCAGCTGACGAAGATGCAGAGCGATCCGGAGATGCTCCAGAAGATGGCCAGGCAAATGGGTTACAACCTGAACAAGCAGCAGCTGCAACGGGCGCAGCAGATGATGAAGCGGGGGAACTTCCGCCCGAAGTGAGGCGGCGGGCCTCCGGAGGAGGCGGTCTACGGGAATGGCAGGCGTGAAGGACTACACCAACCGGCATGTGGCGGAGAACCGTGCCGAGCTGGAGCGGCTCGTCCGGGAAATGCTCAGGATGATCGGGGAAGATCCCGACCGGGAAGGGCTGCTCGAAACGCCGGCCCGCGTCGTGCGGATGTTCGAGGAGATCTACGCCGGCTATTCGGTCGATCCCGGCGACGTCCTCGGCGTCACGTTCGACGAACAGCACGAGGAACTCGTGATTGTGAGGGACATCGTCTACTACAGCCAGTGCGAGCACCATCTCGCGCCGTTCTTCGGCAAGGTGCACATCGGCTACCTCCCGAGCGGCAAGATCGTCGGCCTGAGCAAGCTGGCGCGGCTGGTCGAGGCGGTCACGCGCAAGCTGCAGGTGCAGGAGCGCATCACGAGCCAGATCGCGGACATCCTCGAAGAGAAGCTGCACCCTCACGGCGTCATGGTCGTTGTCGAAGGCGAGCATCTGTGCATGTGCGCCCGCGGCGTCAAGAAGCCGGGCAGCAAGACGGTCACCTCCGCGATCCGCGGGGAGTTCCGGGAGAGCGCGGCGCTGCGGGACGAGTTTCTTCAACTGATCCGGATGTGAAAATGGCGCGGCGCTCCGGCGGACAACCGTTCCCCGGGGCGCTTGCTTTTTGGCACGGGTGAAGGAGAGGGGAAACCAAACATGAAACGTGCCGCGCTCCTGCTTCTGTCCCTCGTTCTCGCGGCTGCCGCAGGATGCGGGGACGGGCGGCCGACCTACCCGTCGATTCTGGTTTATCAGGGTCAGGAATACATCGGGAAGGGTCTTGTGCCGCAGGATGAATACGGGCATGTCCAACGGGTCGGGACCGTGGCCGTCAAAGTGCCCGCCGACCGGCGTCCGGCGGATGACTGGTCTTCCAATGAGCTTGAAATCGGCACCGAAATCTACAAAGCGGATGAAGACACGCTGGTCGCGAAAGTGAACGATCGCGAATACAAAATCTTCGAACGCAGCCGGCCATGACGACGGCCCGTCTTCCCACGATTCGGGAAGCGGGCCGCCGCTGTTTCAATACGGTTCCCACCGGAGCTGCGACGCCTTCGCAAAGCGCTCGGCGACGCAGGGCCAGTTCACGACGTTCCACCAGTCCCGGATGTAGTCGGCGCGGCGGTTCTGGTGTTTCAGATAGTACGCGTGCTCCCACACATCGAGCGGCAGGAGCGGCACGACGTCCCACTGCGACAGGTTCTGGTGCTTCTCCGCCTGCAGAATCTCGAGCCGGCCGCTGCGCGGGCTCCAGACGAGGATCGCCCAGCCGCCGCCTTCGACCTGCGCCGCCGCCGCGGAGAACTGGCGCTGGAACGCCTCGTAGCTGCCGAAGCTCGCGTCGATCGCCGCCGCGAGCGCGCCCGTCGGCCTTCCGCCGCCCCCGGGCGACATCGTGTTCCAGAACAGCGTGTGCAGATAGTGGCCGGCGCCGTTGAACGCGAGCTCGCGCTCCCAGTGCTTGACGAGGTCGAACTGCCCGGAGGCGCGGGCCTCCTGCAGCGCCAGCTCCGCCCGGTTCAGCCCGTCGACGTAGGCGCGGTGGTGCAGGTCGTGATGAAGGCGCATCGTCTTCTCGTCGATGTACGGTTCAAGCGCGTCGTAGGCGTACGGGAGCGGCGGCAGCGTGTGCCCGCCGATCGGCACGACCCGGTCCGGCCCGGCGCCCGTCTGGCCGGCCGGCCACCCTTGCCCCGCCTGACCGGTCTGTCCCGGCTGCCACCCTTGCCCCGCCTGACCGGTCTGTCCCGGCTGCCACCCTTGCCCCGCCTGTCCCGCCAGCCACGACTGCCATCCTTGCCCGCCTTGGCCCGTCTGCCAGGCCTGCCGCGCGAGCCCGGCCGCCTGCGCGAGCTCCGCCAGCTTCGCGAGCCGCGCACGCGCCGCTTCGGCCGCCTGCGCCAGCGCGTCCGCCTCCTCCGCGCGGCCGCTGACGCGGGCGCCGTCCGCCAGCCGCTCGAGATGGCCGGCGAACGCCTCGGTCTGCGCCTGCGCGGCTTCGGCCAGCGCCCGGCCGTGCGGCTCCGGGATCGCGGCATAGCCCGCAACACTGCCCGCCCCGCCGCTCGCTACGCTGCTTGCGCCGTCGTCCGCCCCGCCGCTTGCGCCGCCGTCCGCTCCGCTGCTCGCGCCGCCGTCCGCTCCGCCGCCCGCCCCGCCGCCGGCGCCTTCCGGCCGCGCCCGCAACGTCTGCAGCCAAAACTCGGCGCAGCGCGCCGTATAGTCGAAGACCGGCACCCAGTCGCCGAGCAGGCGGGCGCCGGACGGATTGAACGCCGCGATCCGCCGGGACAGCTCGGCGGCCGTCCGCTGCTCCTCCCGCTTCCAGGCGGCGATTGCTTCCGCCGGGTCGGCCGGCGTGATGTTCCCGCTCGTCGTCACCGCGCGCGATGCCTCCTTCCGCGTACATCCCCTGGATTCTTCCATGTAGAGATGTATACGCGGAAAAGGTCATCCTATGCCGGCGAGAAAAGACGACACGCGGTTCACGTACTCCTCGGTGTGCGTGCGGAACATCATTTCGTGCAGCCCGCCCGGCACGACCCAGAGCGACGACAGCGGGTGGCTCTGGCTTGCGGCGATCGTCTCGGCGATCGCAACCGGCGCCTTCGTGTCGGCCGTGCCGTGGATGAGCAGGATCGGGATGTCGAAGGAAGCGCTTTTGATCCGGTCGGACGGAATGGCGGAGAGGCGGACGCCGGTCCAGAGCGGGAAGAACTTCTCGACGAGCGCGGGAGACGGGAATCCGGCAACCGGGGAGAGCTGCGCCAGATTCAGCGCGAGCGTGTCGTGTTCCGCGATGAACGTGCTGTCCAGAATCATCGCCGAGATGTCGTCCGTCCGCAGCGCCGCCTGCAGCGCCGTCCCCGCGCCCATCGAGAAGCCCCAGACAATGACGTCGGCCGCGCCGGCCTCCTTCGCGTATTCGATCACCCGGACGAGCTGGCGCGACTCCGTGATGCCGCCCGTCGCCGGGGCCGGGTCCGCGGAGGAGGCGAAGCCGTAGTCGAACAGGATGACGTTGTACTCCAGCAGATGCAGCACTTCGGCCAGATCGTACATCGGCACCCAAGGCTCCTCGCGGTTCGTGCCGTAGCCGTGGCTGAAGACGATGGTGCGGCCGCTTTCCGCCGGGGCGGGAATGTACCATCCGCTGACGGCCGGCACACCGTCCGAAGCGGGGATGAGAAAATCGGAATAGGCCAGCTGCTTCGCCCGCATCGGATCGGAGGCGAGCTGCGCGACGGGAGGGTGGGCGAGCAGCCACGCGATGTAACCGTGGACGGCCGTGAAGACGAGCGTCGCGAGCGCCGTCAGGGAGGCGAGCGCGGCCGCGGCGAATTTCAGCCGGCTTCGGCGCTTCGGCTCCGCCGGAGCGCGCCGTTCCGCGGGCGGAATGCCGGGCAGGACGGGCAATCCCGGCCCGCTGCCGGGCAGCAGCGCGGCCCCGGGCGCGGCCGGACCGCCGCCCTGGATGCCCGCTTCCGGATGCAGGACCGTCGAACGCATGCGGCATCGCCTCCCCGGTTCTGTAAGCGCTTGTAGAGGATGGTTCTATCGTAGGGGACGGCGGGCGGCGGTGTCAATTTGGCTCGACAAGTTGTTAGGATGGTGTAATCTTTTTGTAAAAAAATTGACCAGCATCTCCCTCCGTTTCCACCGCTTCCACCGCTTCCGCCGCTCCCGCCCGGCTTCAAACGGATTGCCTATGGCCTGCGGCCCCGGAGTGCGTTATACTGGTTGATATCGAGTTTCATTGTGCGAAACATATCGCGGTTGAATCCGGGAGGCGATCCACACGATGGACGACAGCAAATCGACGGTTCGCGCGGTCGAGCGCGCGCTCGATATTCTGCTGCTCTTTCTCGAGAAGTCCGAGTGGTCGATGACCGAGATGGCGGAGCGGACCGGCCTGCACAAGAGCACGGTGCACCGCATGCTCGCCACGCTGGAACACAAGGGCTTCGTCGCGCGCGATTCGCTGACCGAGCGGTACCGGATCGGCATGCGCATCTGGGAGCTGGCGGCGAATCTGTCCTCCGGCGACGATCCGGCCTCCGTCCTTCTTCCCGAAATGGAGCGGCTGCGCGACATGCTCGGCGAGACGGTCAGCCTGTATGTCCGCGACGGCAAGGAGCGGATCCGGATCCAGGCCGTGCAGAGCAACCAGGCGGTCCGGCGCGTCGCCCCGGTCGGCGCCCGCCTGCCGCTCTACGTCGGCGCTTCGAGCAAGGTGCTGCTCGCCTGGAGCGACGAGGAGACGCTGCGCCTCGTGCTGGACGATCCCGATTGGCCGGACGCCGTCGACAAGCAGGCGTTCCTGGAGCAGTTGAACGCGATCCGCGAGTCCGGCTACGCGACCAGCTTCGAGGAGCGCGAGCCCGGAGCGGCGGCGGTGTCCGCGCCGATTCTGGACCGCTCGGGCCGCCTGCTGGCCGCGCTGTCCGTCTCCGGCCCGTCGGGGCGGCTGACGCCGGAAGTGATGCTCTCGTACGTGCCGGCCATCCAGGAAGCCGCGCGCCGCATGGCCCTCATGCTGGGCAAGTGAAGCGAATGGACAGGGGAGGATGAGCGCGAATGGGGAAGACGAAGCACGGCGGACCGATGCGACTGCCGAAGACGCCGAAGCCCGGACTGTGGGTCAGTCCGGTCCCGCTCGGCCTCGGCAAGGTCAAGCCGCACCACATCATGGACACGCTGAAAACGGTATGGCGGAACCGGGACAACCTGCCTTACGCCTACCGCATCCTGACCCGGGGCGTCTGCGACGGATGCGCGCTCGGCGTCTCCGGCCTGCGCGACCGGACGCTCGCCGGGCCGCATCTGTGCACGACCCGGCTCAACCTGCTGCGCCTCAACACCGCGCCGGCCATCCCCGACGACGTCCTGACGGCGGGCATTGACGAGCTCCGGCGCATGACGAGCGCCGAGCTGCGCGAGCTTGGCCGGCTGCCGTACCCGATGATCCGCGAGCGCGGGGAGCGCCGCTTCCGCCGCGTCTCGTGGGACGAGGCGATGGACCGGATCGCGGCGAAATTCCGCGCGGTCGACCCGAAGCAGGCGGCGTTCTACCTGACGGCGCGCGGCCTGACGAACGAGACGTACTACATGGCGGCCAAGACGGCGCGCTTCCTCGGCACGAACCATATCGACAACGCTTCGCGCATCTGCCATTCGCCGTCCAAGACCGCGCTCAGGCGGTCGCTCGGCATCGGCGCGTCGAGCTGCAGCTACACGGACTGGGTCGGCACCGACGTGCTCGTCTTTTGGGGCAGCGTCGTCGCGAACAACCAGCCCGTCTCGACGAAGTACATCTATGCCGCCAAGCGGCAGGGCACGAAGGTCATCGTCGTCAACCCGTACCGCGAGCCCGCGATGGACGGTTACTGGATTCCGAGCATACCGGAGTCGGCCCTGTTCGGCACGAAGCTGGCGGATGACTGGTACCAGGTCAACATCGGCGGCGACATCGACTTCATGAACGGCGTCATGAAGCATTGGTTCGCGATGGAGAAGCTTGAGCCCGGTTCGGCGCTTGACCTCGCGTTCATCAGCAAGCACGTGAACGGCCTGGAGGAGCTGCGGGCGCATGTCGAGGGGCTGTCGTGGGACGACATCGAGCGCGGCTGCGGCCTTTCGCGCGAGCGGATCGCGGCGTTCGCCGAACTTTTGGCCCGCGCCCGGAGCGGCGTTTTCGTCTGGAGCATGGGGCTGACGCAGCACCGGTTCGGGACGGACAACGTGACGCAGGTGATCAACCTCGCGCTGCTGCGGGGCTTCCTCGGCCGGGCGAAATGCGGGCTCATGCCGATCCGCGGCCACAGCGGCGTGCAGGGCTCGAGCGAGATGGGGGCCGACCCGTTCAGCCTGCCGGGCGGCGACTTCGATCCGGCGACGATCGAACGGATCGAAAAGCTGTGGGGCTTCGGGATTCCGAGATGGCAGGGCGACATCGTCGGCGTCACGCTCGAGAACGCGCTGCTGCCGGACGAACACGGGCGGAGGCTGCGGCTTTTCTATACGTCGGGCGGCAACTTCCTCGAGACGATGCCGAATCCCGACCGGATCCGGCGGTCGCTGGAGAACATCGAGCTCCGCGTCCACCAGGACATCATCCTGAACACATCGATGCTGGCGGACGCGCGGGAGGCGGTCATCCTGCTGCCGGCGAAGACGCGCTACGAGCAGGAAGGCGGCGGCACGTCGACGTCGACCGAGCGGATGGTCTATTTCTCGCCGGAAATTCCGGGGCCTCGGATCGGCGAGGCGCGCGAGGAATGGCGCATCTTCCTGGACCTTGCGCGCCGCGTGAAACCGGAGGAGGCGGCGCGGGTCATGAAGGCGGAGACGGCGGAGGAGATCCGGGCGGAGATCGCGCTCGCGGCGCCGAACTACGACGGCATTCAGCATCTCTCGAAGCAGGGCGACTTTTTCCAATGGGGCGGCATGTGGCTGTGCGAGGACGGCGTCTGCCCGACGCCGGACGGCCGCGCCCGGCTCGTGCCGATCGCCTCGCCGGGCCTCCGCCGGTCAGAGGGCGCTTTTCTGGCGACGACGCGCCGCGGCAAGCAGTTCAACTCGATGGTGTACGGCGAGGTCGATCCGTTCAATGGCGCGCTGCGCGAGGATGTGCTGATGAATCCCGAAGACGCGGCCGAGCTCGGCATCGCGGACGGCGAGGCGGTCGTCGTCCACAACTGCTTCGGCAAGTTCTACGGGCGTCTGCGGACCGCGCCCGTCGCCCGCGGCAACCTCGAGCTGTTCTGGCCGGAGGGCAACGTGCTGTTCCCGTCCGGCGTATACGAGCCGCACGCCGGCATTCCGGAGTACAACACGGAAGTGAAGGTCGAGAAGGCCGACGTCTTCTACGCCCGCAAGGACCGCAAATACCGGACGAACGAAGCGGACGCGCCGGAGGAAACGCCCGCGGCGCCGGCCGCCGGGACGGGGGCGCAGCCATGCCGGACGGAATAGTGCGCGGCTTCGGCGACCCGGCCGATCGTTCCGACGCCTTCTCCGGAGCCGGCAAGGCATCCGGGGCCGGCGGCATCGACCGTGCCGTCGACGCCGCGTTCCCCGTATGGCGATACGGTGAAGACGGCTGGTCGGCGGGCGAAGACATGGTGGCCGAAGAGATCCCGCTGACGATCCGGCTGGACGGCGAAGAATTCGTCACCATCGTCTGCTCGCCGCGGGATACCGCGGACCTCGTGTACGGTTTTCTCGCGGGCGAGGGGATCATCGCGTCGCCCGACGATGTCGCGCGGATCGACTGGGACGAGGCGGCGGGCTTCGCCGATGTCGCGTTGCGCCGCCGGCTCGACGGGGCGGCGGCCGATTTCGGCCGGCGCGTCATCGGCTCCTGCTGCGGGCGCAGCCGCCAGCTCTACTTCCGGAGCGATGTCCGCACGGCGCGGACCTCGCTGTCGCGGGTGCGGATGCGGCCGGAGGAATGCCTCGCCGCGATGGCCGAATTGCAGCGTTCATCGGCCGAATTTGCGCGCACGGGCGGCGTGCACAACGCGGCGCTGTGGGAGCCCGGGCGGGGGATGATCGCGATGCGGACGGATATCGGCCGCCACAACGCGCTCGACAAGCTGCTCGGCCACTGTCTGCTAAGCGGCGTTCCGACCCGGGACGCGGCGATCATTTTCAGCGGGCGGATCTCCTCGGAGGTGCTGCTCAAGACGGCGAAGATCGGCGCGGCGATCCTGGTCGCGAAATCGGCCCCGACCGGCCTCGCCCTGCGCCTCGCGCACGACCTCGGCATCACGGCCGTCGGCTTCGTCCGCGGCGGCCGGATGAACGTCTACACCCACCCCGAGCGCCTCGGCGCGAACGGACAGCCCGGCAGCGCGCACGATTGAAGGGAGCGGAACAGGTTCCGCTCCCTTTTTGAACGACGGGAATAATACGGGTCACGCCGGGCTGCCGGACGGGCGTTTCCGGTTGGCTTGCCATCGGAGCGCCGCGGCATGCGGGATCGGATAGCCTGTCAGTCGTCCCGTCGCTTCCGCCGCCGCTTTCCGCGCGACTCCAGCGCCAGCACCGCGGGATAGGCGACGATCAGCAGAAGGGCAAGATAAACCGAATTCACGAACCAGGCTTTGAAGGCTTCCCGCGACCAGCCGTCTTCGCCGATGATCCACCGGGCCACCGGATTCGACAGGCCGATCCCGTCATTCGCCTCCGGGATCAGACTGGCCGTGTAGTTTTGACCCAGACAGACCGCGGCGGTCACCGAGATCAGAATCGCCAGCAGCATGCCCCGCGAACAGGGACGGCGAACCCCGCTGTTTTTCCAGAACAGCACCGCCCCCGCAATGAATAGCAGACTGACCAGCGCAAAAAGCATCTTCCGCATCCTCCAGTCCATCCCGTTCATGCACCTTCTGTTTTTCGACTTCCCGCGACCCATTCCCTTCTAGTGAAGTAAAATATTGCGCAAGAACGAAGGGAGTGTCGGTCAGTCGTGACGACGCGAAAGGTTTTGGCACTGGCCGCATGCCTGCTGATGATGTCGGCATGCGGAGAAGCAAGCGAACATCCGCCCTCCGATCCCCCGCCGATTGGGCAAACGGCGCAGGACCCGGCGGCGTCCGAGGGCGCGAAAGCGGACGTCGGCCATGAGACCGAAGGCGCCGCAAGCAACCCGCAAGACGGGAACGGCGCGCGGGATGACGGCGAGCCGGCGGTAAAACCGCCGGAAGAACATCCCGTGGACGAACCGCTGCCGGAAGAACATCCCGTGGAGGATGAGGAGCCCGGGGCCCTGGCCGGAGAGGGATCCGCGATTTGACGAGCCGGATCAGGTCGAATGGTCCCAAATGGAGCCGAATGAGTTTTATCCGAGCCATGTGCGGGTCGGAGACGAGATCGCCGGGCTGACGGTCGTCTCGGTGATGCGGGAGCATATCGACATCAAGTCCTACACGATCGAGTTCGAAGGGGAACTGGTGCTGGAAGGGAGCTTCCACGTCCTGCGGGACGAGGAGCGGGGGACGCAGAGCTCTGACGTTTATTTCACGCTGGCGGAGAGTTCGAAGAAGGATTTTTCCCTGGACAAACGGTTCAGCGCGGAACATTATCCGATCGTGATCGGGATTCCGAACGGGCTCGATTTCGTCCAGGCGGGGGACCCGATCGAAGACCGTCCGGTCAAGGCGAGGTTCCACAGGCTGCTTCTGCAATTCTCGCCGACGAAATCCGCCGACAGCCGGATGGACGTGATCGAGATCCTCGCTTCCTGAGCGAACGGGACGGGGCCGCAAGCAGCCGAAAAGGGTTTCCGGCAAGGCATGCGCCTGCGCGGAAACCCTTTTGCCTGTGAAACGCGATTCACACACCGCTCATTTTACCGGCGTCGAAGCCGGCGGCTTGCGATGTTTCGTCGCTTGTTCATACGAATAGGCGAACTTGATCAGGTCAAACTCGCTGAATGCCGGGCCGAGGAACTCGAGACTGACGGGCATCCCGTCCTTGGTGAAGCCGGCGGGGACCACGATGGCCGGCAGGCCGGAGTTCGGGCTGAACCGGTTCCCCGCGTCCATCGTTTCGCCGATCTTCTGCGCCACGTTAATATTGTACGGATAGATGAGAGCGTCCAGATCGTTTTCCGCCATGATCTGCGTCAGGATATTGCGGAGCTTCCGCTTGTTGTATTTGCCCCTGTAGAACTCCAGGCTTTCCGGATCGGTTTCCGGATCGGCGGCGCTTCTCCGGAAGCTCGCCTCGAGGTTCGGATCAATGAGCCCGGAGAAGGCGATATCCGTGAACGTCTGCACCGGAGCGAACCGTCCGTACTTTTCCAGGTAATCGTTGATGCCCGTCTTCTGTTGATACGGAACGCCGGGAAGGGACAAGTATTCGTTCAGGTCGATATCCGCTCCGACGTTGTCGACGATGACGGCTCCCAGCGCTTCGAGATCCTTGATCGCCTGCTCGATGAGCGCCAGCACTTCCGGATTGGCCGTATCCGCCGTGCCGATCGTTTCGGGAGCGAATCCTTGACGCAGTACGCCCAACCGCGCCCCCTTCAGGCCGTCCTTGACCAATGCCTTGGTGTACGTCTCCGGAATTTGCCCGTAGCCTTCGGCGGTGATCGGATCTTCCGGATCGTACCCGGCCATGATGTCCAGCATTCTGGCCGCGTCTTCCACCGTCCGGGTGATCGGACCCGCGCGATCCAGATGGTCGCTCAGCGGAATGATCCCTTCCCGGCTGACCAGCCCCTCGGTCGGCACCAGTCCGACCAGGCCGTTGTACGCGGCGGGACCGCGCACCGAACGTCCGGTCTCCGTGCCGAGGCCGACCAGCCCCATATTGGCCGCGATGGCCGCGCCGGTGCCGCCGCTCGAGCCGCCGGGGATGCGCGTCGGGTCATAGGGATTCCGGGTCTGGCCGCCCAAAGAGCTGAACGTCGTGGTGCCGTTGGCGAATTCGCTCAGGTTGGATTTCGCCAGGATAACGGCTCCGGCGTCCCGCAATTTTTTCACCACATGCGCGTCCTTGTACGGCATGAATCCTTTCAGCGAGAGGGAACCGCCCGTCGTCGGCATATCCATCGTGTTGTAGTTGTCCTTCACGATGACCGGCACGCAGTGCATCGGACCTGTAAACCCGCCTTTGGCAAACTTCCGGTCCAGGGCGTCCGCGATGCTGAGCGCGTACCGATTGATTTCAATGATCGCGTTGATGGCGGGGCCCTGTTTGTCATAGGCTTCGATTTGCCTGAGATATTGCTCGACCAGGGAACGGCAGGTCAGCTCCCCCGCTTCCATGGCGCGATGCACGTCCGCGATCGTCGCTTCTTCCAGCTTGAACGCGGCGCTTGAAGCGGCCAGGACCGCGGAGGCGGAACTCCAGATCATCGCGGCCGCGAGAACGCCCGCGACAAGCGCCTTGAACCGTCGACTTGCCTTCCTTTCTTCCGGTTTCATCTCCATCTCCTCCCTTCGGACTCAAGACTTGGCGACCAGACGCCTCTCTCTTTTCGTTACGTTATATGACGCGCAGGTGCCGTCTATGCGAGAATCCGGACGGGAGCAAGCTTTCATGTGTAAGATAAACTGACCCGAAGCTGCGTGTATCGCATAAGCTGACGGACGCGGGACTCCGCCCAAGCGCGAAAAAGGGCTCCGCCCGAGCGAAACGCTTGAGCGGAGCCCTTCTTTGTTGCGTGTGCGGAACGATCCGAACGGCGTCAGCCCGCGATCATCTGACGGAGGACCGTCTGCAGGATGCCGCCGTTGCGGTAATAGTCGATGTCGACGTAGGAGTCGAGCCGGACGGTGACCGGGAACTCGAACTTGCTGCCGTCTTCGCGGGTGGCGACGACCTTCACCGTGTCGCCCGGCTTCAGGTCGTTCGTCAGGCCGACGATGTCGAACGTCTCGCGGCCCGTGATGCCGAGCGACTTCCAACTGTCGCCGTTCTGGAACTGCAGCGGCAGAACGCCCATGCCGACCAGATTCGAACGGTGGATCCGCTCGAAGCTTTCGGCGATGACGGCCTTGACGCCGAGCAGGTAGGTGCCCTTCGCCGCCCAGTCGCGGGAGCTGCCCATGCCGTATTCCTTGCCGGCGATGACGACGAGGTTCGTGCCGTCCGCCTGATATTTCATCGAGGCGTCGTAGATCGACATCACTTCGTCCGTCGGCAGATACTTCGTCACGCCGCCTTCCGTGCCCGGCGCCACCTGGTTCCGGATGCGGATGTTGGCGAACGTGCCGCGCATCATGACTTCGTGGTTGCCGCGGCGGGAGCCGTACGAGTTGAAGTCCTCGCGCTTCACGCCGCGCTCGATCAGGTATTTGCCCGCCGGGCTGTCGACCTTGATGTTGCCGGCCGGCGAGATGTGGTCGGTCGTCACGTTGTCGCCGAGCAGCGCGAGCACGCGCGAGCCGGTGATGTCGGCGAGATCCCTGACGCCTTCATGCAGGTTCTCGAAGAACGGCGGATTCGCGATGTAGGTCGACTTCTCGTCCCATTCGTACGATTCGCCCTGCGGCACCGGGATCTCGTTCCAGCGCTTGTTCTGCGTGAACACGTTCGCGTACTTCGCGCGGAACATGTCCGGCGTAAGCGACCGGCTGATCGCGTCCTGGATCTCCTGCGACGACGGCCAGATGTCGCGCAGGTAGACCGGCTGGCCGCTGGCGTCGTGGCCGATCGGGTCCTTCGTCAGGTCGATGTCGACCGTGCCGGCGAGCGCGTAGGCGACGACGAGCGGCGGGGACGCCAGGTAGTTCGCCTTCACCTGCGCGTGGACGCGGCCTTCGAAGTTCCGGTTGCCGGACAGGACGGAGACAACCGTCAGGTCGTTGTCCGCGATCGCCTGGCTCACTTCATCCGGCAGCGGACCGGAGTTGCCGATACAGGTCGTGCAGCCGTAGCCCGCGATGTAGAAGCCGAGCTTCTCGAGCGGCTCCAGCAGGCCGGCCTTCTGCAGATAGTCGGTGACGACGAGCGAGCCCGGCGTCAGCGACGTCTTCACGTAAGCCGGCGGCTTGAGACCGCGCTCGACCGCCTTCTTCGCGACGAGGCCGGCGCCGATCAGGACGGACGGGTTCGACGTGTTCGTGCAGCTCGTGATCGCCGCGATGACGACCGAGCCGGTGCCGAGCTTCGTGACTTCGCCGCTCGGGTGCTTCACCAGGGCGGTCTCGGCGATCTTCTCTTCGGAGAGGCCGTAGCCGCCCTGGTCGATCGGCGTGCGGATGATCTTGTTCCACGATTCCTTCATCGCCGTCAGCTCGATGCGGTCCTGCGGACGCTTCGGACCGGCGAGGCTCGGCACGACCGTCGACAGATCGAGCTCGATGATGTCCGAGAAGACCGGGTCCGGCGTGTCGTCCGTGCGGAACATGCCCTGCGCCTTGTAGTAGGCTTCGACGAGCGCAATCTGCTCCTCTCCGCGGCCCGTCTGGCGCAGATAGTCGAGCGAGATATGGTCGACCGGGAAGAAGCCGATCGTCGCGCCGTACTCCGGCGCCATGTTCGCGACCGTCGCGCGGTCCGGCAGGCTGATGTTCGACAGGCCCGGGCCGAAGAATTCGACGAACTTGCCGACGACGCCCTTCTTGCGCAGCATCTGCGTGACGGTCAGCGCCAGGTCGGTCGCCGTCGCGCCTTCGGCGAGCTTGCCCGTCAGCTTGAAGCCGATGACTTCAGGCGTGACGAAATAGAGCGGCTGGCCGAGCATGCCGGCTTCCGCCTCGATGCCGCCGACGCCCCAGCCGACGACGCCGAGGCCGTTGATCATCGTCGTGTGCGAGTCCGTGCCGACGAGGGAGTCCGGGAAGACGAGCGTCTCGCCGTCCACTTCCTTCGTCGCCGCGACGGTGGCGAGATATTCCAGGTTGACCTGGTGCACAATGCCCGTGCCCGGGGGCACGACGCGGAAGTTGTTGAACGCCGTCTGCGCCCAGCGCAGGAAGCGGTAGCGCTCGCCGTTCCGCTCGAACTCGAGCCGTTCGTTCGTCTCCTGCGCGTCGGGCGTGCCGAACGCGTCGACCATGACGGAGTGGTCGATGACGAGGTCGACCGGCACGAGCGGGTTGATCCGCTTCGGGTCGCCGCCCGCCTTCTTCACCGTGTCGCGCATCGCCGCGAGGTCGACGACGACCGGCACGCCGGTGAAGTCCTGCAGCACGATGCGCGCGGGGATGAACGGGATCTCCTTGTCCTGCCGGCCGTCCGCCCAGGTGGCCAGCAGCTTCACATGGTCCTTCGTGATGGCGTGTCCGTCGAACTGGCGGACGGCCGCTTCGAGCAGCACCTTGATCGAGAACGGAAGCTTCCCGATGCTGCCGAGGCCTTGCTCCTCCAGTCCCTGCAGCCGGTAGTAGGCGTACGTCTTGCCGCCGACTTCCAGGCTGGAACGGATGCCGTAGGCATCTTGCTTCGCCATGAAAAGTCTCCTCCTTGCCGCTTAGAGTCCTTCTGCCGCGATTCGTTTCCGCCGGACCGGAATGTTTCGTCTGGTGAAACTCAATTTCATAATCGCGCTATAATCCTAGTATATCGTCTGCCACGGTCAACGTAAAGCCCCGCGAATCATGAATCCGCCGCCGCGAACATATACATGAAGCGATTCGCTTCCTGCCCGGGCGCATGGTCCCGGGAACGCAAGATCCGGCGCGAAACCGAGGGGAGGAGTGGCCGGCAATGGCGCTGCAAAGCGGAGGCGGGCGTCGTCCGCCGGCGCTGCGCGGATGGCGGGCGGCCGTGCACGAATACGTGAAGTGCGTGAATGAGGCGGAGATCGACCTGAGCGCCGGGCCGCTGGCGGCCGTCTCCGACGACGACCGGCATCTGGGCCGGCTCGAGGCCCGGCTGAAGCGCATGCGCGAGCGGGACGGATGGCGCGGCGCCAGCACCGAGCGGCACGAGGCGCGGGCCGCGCTGCTGGACTGCCGCGAGGACGGGGATGCGGTCGCGGTCCGTCTCGAGCTGCATCTCAAGCGAAGCTTGTCCTTCGGGGAAGCCTCCTATACCGAGGAAAAACTGGAGATCGAACGCATCCGGCTCGAACGGCGGAACGGCGTCTGGCGGGTGACCCGCATCGAGCCCGAAGTCGCGGAGCTCCATCCGGCGCCCCCCGGCCCGGAGGAGCCGGCCGTTCCGGACGAAGGGGAAGCCTTCCGCCCGTTCGCGCGGGAGGCGGAGGAACCGAGGCTTCCGCTTCCTTATATAAACGGCGAGCTGCTGCCGCACTTTCACCGGCTTCGCGCCGGGATACCGTACCGCCGCGATCTCGCGGCCGCCTACGCCGACCGCTGGTGGAACGAGGCGAATCCGGCGTACGAGAAGTTCGAGGTGAACTGCACGAACTATGTTTCCCAGTGCCTCTTTGCAGGCCATGCTCCGATGAACTATACTGGTAGGAGGGATTCGGGCTGGTGGTACAAGGGGCGCAGCGGAGGCCGGGAGCTGTGGAGCTACAGCTGGGCGGTCTCGCATGCGCTTCAATCGTATTTGGCGAAGGGCGCGCCGACCGGACTTCGGGCCGTTCGGGTCGAGTCGCCGCGGGATCTTGCGCTCGGCGATGTCATCTTCTACGACTGGGACGGCGACGGCAGGTTCCGGCACAGCACGATCGTCACCGCCTTCGACCACGCGGGGATGCCGCTCGTCAACGCGAATACGACGGCCAGCCGCCACCGCTACTGGGATTACCGCGATTCCTATGCCTGGACGGAACGGACGCGGTACCGATTCTTTCACATCGCGGATGAGTTCTGACCGTCCGCGCGTCCGGCCAGCGGCGCAGGCTTCAGGATCATTCAGGAACCGGAGGATGGACATGGGAGAGAAAATTCGGGTAGGGCTCGTCTACGGCGGTCGATCGGGAGAACACGAGGTGTCGCTGCAGACCGCGTTCTCCGTGATGCAGGCGCTCGATTACGACAAGTATGAAATCCGGCCTTTCTATATCACGAAGCAGGGAATCTGGCACGCCGGGCCGGCGCTGACGGCGCCTCCGGAGCATATCGGCCTCATCCGCTACGATCAGGCGGACGGCGCGTCGGAGCAAATGCTGCTGCCGATGTTCGAGCGGATGGCGTCCCGGCCGCCGGCGCCCGCCGCGGCGGGAGAGCGGTCGGTGCAGATCGCCTCGGCGGGCCCGTCCGGCGGCGACGGCAAGCGGCTCGACGTCGTCTTCCCGCTGCTGCACGGCACGTACGGCGAGGACGGCACGATCCAGGGCCTGTTCGAAATGGCCGGCATCCCTTACGTCGGCGCGGGCGTGCTCGCCTCGGCCGTCGGCATGGACAAGATCACGATGAAGCGGGTGTTCGCCCACGAGGGCCTGCCGCAATGCGTGTTCCGGCATTTCACCCGGGCGCAGTGGGAGAAGGACGCGCAATATTTCATCATGGAGATCGAGGTGTCGCTCGGCTACCCGTGCTTCGTCAAGCCGGCCAACCTCGGCTCGAGCGTCGGCATCTCGAAGGCCCGGAACCGCGAGCAGCTCATCCAGGCGGTGGAATACGCGTTCCGCTATGACCGCAAGGTGCTGGTCGAAGAGTTCGTGAACGCCCGCGAGCTGGAGGTGAGCGTGCTCGGCAACGACGAGCCCCGCGCCTCGGTCGTCGGCGAGATCATCCCGTCGAACGATTTCTACGACTACAACGCGAAGTATGTCGACGGCAAGTCCGTCCTGAAGATTCCGGCCGAGATTCCGGAGGAGACGGCCGGGCAGATCCGCGAGATGGCGCTGCGTGCGTACCAGGCGATCGACTGCTCGGGGCTCGCGCGGGTCGACTTCTTCCTGCGCAAGGAGGACGGGCGCATCTTCGTCAACGAAGTGAACACGATGCCGGGCTTCACGCCGTTCAGCATGTACCCGCTGCTCTGGAAGGAGTCGGGGCTTTCGTACCGGGAGCTGCTGGATAAGCTGATCGCGCTCGCGTTCGAGCGGCACGAAGCGAAGCAGAAGCTTGTCTACGGCGAATGAATCTCGCGAACGGGGAGGGAATCCGATGGGTTTCGCGACCGAATTCAACTCCGTCTGCAAATTCAAGAACGAGCAGGAACTGTACGAGCTGCTGGAATACGGCCGCTGCAAGATGATCAAAAGCGGCTTCCGCGTCTACCCGACCGGCCAGAAGGTGATCGCCTACACGCCGGACAACCGGGCGATCGCGATCGTCAAGATCACCGCGTCAATCGCGGAGATCAATTTCCAGGGCGAGGAAGTGACCGCGGTCGAGATGGATCTCGTCCGCAAGCTGACCGAGGAGGAATCGCGCGTCCAGACGGCGCTGGCGCACGAGCTGTACTTCGGCGAACGCGAACCGTCCTGACATGCGGGCGCCCCGGCGGGAACGCCCGCGGATCGCGAATCGGCGAAGCTGTCCGCTTCGCGCGTTCCGATGCGGGACAAGCCCCCGCGGGCGGACGAACATTTTGCTTCGGCCGTGAGGGGCGCCACTTGAAATCGCTGCCAGAATCCGTTAAGTTGGACGAAGGACAAGTCAAGGAGGAGATCGGTTCATGAGCGGTTTGCTGAACGGCAAGAACATCGTCGTCATGGGGGTGGCGAACGACCGGAGCATCGCCTGGGCAATCGCCCGTTCCCTGAAGGCGCAGGGCGCCAACCTCGCGTTCACGTACGAGAGCGAGCGCGTGGAGGAGCGGGTGCGCAAGCTCACCGAGACGATGCCGGGCTCGCTCGTCCTGCCCTGCAACGTGACGAGCGACGAAGACATCGACCGGCTCGCCGACACGCTGCGCGAATCGTTCGGCGTGCTGCACGGCATCGTGCACAGCATCGCCTTCGCGAAGACGGAGGAGCTGGAGGGGCTGTACGTCAACACCTCGCGCGCGGGCTTCGCGCTGGCCCACGACATCAGCGTCTACTCGCTGACGGCGGTGGCGCAGAAGCTGTACCCGCTCATGACCGAAGGCGGCAGCATCATGACGATGACCTATCTCGGCGCGGAGCGGGCGATGCCGAACTACAACGTCATGGGCGTGGCGAAGGCGGCGCTCGAGGCGTCCGTCCGGTATCTCGCCGCCGACCTCGGCCAATACAACATCCGTGTCAACGCGATCTCGGCCGGCCCGATCCGCACGCTCGCGGCGAAGGGGATCAAGGATTTCAACTCGATCCTGCGCCAGGTCGAGGAGAAGGCGCCGCTGCGCCGGACGACGGACGCGGAGGAAGTCGGCGACACGGCGATGTTCCTGATGAGCCACCTGTCGCGCGGCATCACGGGCGAAGTCATTTACGTCGACAACGGCTACCATATCGTCGGCGTGTAAGCCGGAAGGCTGACCCGTCAGTCCGGCCGCGACGCGGCCATCGTCGGGGGCATTCGGACGAACATCCGGGAAAGGCGATGTTGACAGCATGGCAACCGCAATCGTAATGCTCGTCATCCTCGGCTTGATCGCCGCCGTCTTCGGCAGCATCGTCGGCCTTGGCGGCGGCATCATCATCGTGCCGTCGCTCATCCTGTTCGGCCCGATGCTGACCGGCGAGCCGATCGGACACGGCACGGCCGTCGGCACGTCGCTGGCGGCCCTCATCTTCACCGCGCTCGCTTCGACGCTGTCGTACATGAAGGACCGGCGCGTCGACTTCCGCATCGCGTGGCTGCTCTTCATCACGAGCGGCCCCGCCGCGATGCTCGGCTCCGCCCTGACCGGGAAGCTGGCGGGCGGGCCGTTCCAGATCGCGTTCGGCGTCTTCATGCTGCTGATGGCCGCGCTGCTCATTCTGCGCGACCGGCTGAAGCCGTCCTCGCGGCAGTGGCCGATTCGCCGCGTCTGGACCGACGCCGCCGGGCGGGAGCACGAATACGGCTTCGCGTATCTTCCCGGCCTGATCGTCGGCTTCCTGGTCGGCCTTGTCTCCGGGCTGTTCGGCATCGGCGGCGGGTCGCTTTTCGTCCCGGTCATGGTCATCCTGTTCCGCTTCCCGCCGCATGTGGCGACCGCGACCTCGATGTTCGTCATCTTCCTGTCGGCGTTGCTCGGCAGCGGCGTGAAGGCGTCGCTCGGCGAGATCGACTGGCTGCTCGCGGCGGCGCTCGTGCCGGGAGCGTGGATCGGCGGCAGAATCGGCGCCTGGATCGCCCGGCGCATGTCGGGGCAGGGGCTTCTGTGGCTGCTGCGCGTGACGCTGTTCGTGCTGGCGATTCGCATGATGTGGGACGGTTTTCGAACGATACAGGGGTAAAAACGCGGGCGTACCGCGCAACGGAGAATGTTTTGCACGGGAAGTGACAACGGAAAGGGGGGGAGTTCATGAGCGATACGGACAACCGGCAGGTTATCGGCCGGAAGAGCTTCGCAGCCGTGGCGATCAACTGCGCGGCGAAAGCGGGCGAATGGATCAAGACGAAGGTGGGCGGCTATTCCAGGCTGAACCTCAAGACGTCGCACCACGATCTCGTGACGGAAGTCGACAAGGGCTCGGAAAATCTGATCCGCAGCCTGATCCTGACGCATTTTCCGGATCACGCCGTCCTCGGGGAGGAGGGCGTCGAGCCGGGTCCGGCCGCGTCCGAGAAGGCGATCGCCGAACTGAAGGACGCGGAATATCTGTGGATCGTCGATCCGATCGACGGGACGACGAATTTCGTGCACGGCTTTCCCTTCTTCTCCGTCTCGATCGCGCTGGCGCACCGGGGCGAGGTCATTCTCGGCGTCGTCTACGACCCGTCGAAGGACGAGCTGTTCATCGCGGAGAAGGGCAAGGGCGCCTATGTCCACGGCCGGCGCACGCAGGTGTCGGGCGAGACGAGCCTCCGGGACAGCCTCGTCGCGACGGGCTTTCCGGCCGACCGCGAGGGCGCGCTGCCGCTGAACATGCGTCAGCTCGAGGCCGTCGTGCCGCGCGTGCGGAACGTGCGCACGGCCGGTTCGGCGGCGCTGCACCTCGCGTATGTCGCCGCGGGCCGGCTCACCGCCTTCTGGGAGATCGGCCTGAACAGCTGGGACATCGCGGCGGGCGCCCTGCTCATCCAGGAGTCGGGCGGCGTCGTCACCGATCTGGACGGAAATCCGTACCATCTTGGTGTGCGCAACGTCGTCGCGTCGAACGGCGGTGTGCACGAGGAGCTGCTGGCCGCGCTCCGCTCGGCGGAATAGCGGGCCGGACGGCGCGCGATACTACACGGGACGGCTGGATCCGATCGTCATCCAATCGGCTACGCGGGAAGGTGGTTCGCATGGAAGGACGGAACGAGCGGCGGGACGGCGGGCGCGGTCCGCAAGAGGCCGCGCATGCGGATGCGCGCGCGCATGGAAAGCCGGATGCGCATGCGGCGGGTTGGCCGGACGCGGAACGGCTGCTCGCGGAGCGTCTGGCGGACGGTCCGATCGACGAGCCGGACCGCGAGGAGCGCGTCCGGGCGATCCTGCCGCCGAAGTACGAAGTGCGGATCCGGATGGAATACGATCCGATCGTGGAGGAGACGAAGCGGTACCGCGGCATGGCGCGCGAGATCGACGGCCGCTACGACCGCTTCATGATCCGGATGGACGGGGACGGAAGGGACGAAGAAGGCCGGAACGGACAGGAACGGAATGAAAAAGGGCAGGACGGGGAGCGGTAGGCCGCTTCTCATCCTGCCTGTTTTTTCGTCTGCGGGACGGAATGGCGGGCGTCGGCGGCGGATGCATGCGCGACGGCGGGAGCGCCATGCGCGGCGTGGACCGGCTGCTTCCGGCCTTCTTCCCGGTGCGCCTCCGCGCGCCCTTCGGCGAGGGACAGGTCGGTCCGGCAATCGGCGTTGAGCTTCGCGCCGCCCTCGATGACGTACCCCGCGGCCGCCACGTTGCCGTGCATCTCGCCGGATGCGAGAAGGGTGAACCGGCCGTGCGCCTTTACGCTGCCGTACAGCTTGCCGGCGACGGTGACGCCGCGCGCCTCGACGGTGCTGCGGACGATGCCGGACGGGCCGATGACGACGTCGCCCCGGCAGACGATCTCGCCGGTGAACTCCCCTTCGATCCGGAGGCCCGCATCGCATTCGATGCGCCCCTCGGAGATGGTGCCCCGGCCGATCAGCGTGTCGGTCGCGGGGATCGATCGCTTCCTCCGCATGGCTAATCCTCCTTCACGAGCTCCAGATAATCGAGCGGGTTCACGCTCTCCCCGTCCGCCTCGACCGCGAAATGCAGATGCGGCCCCGTGCTCCTGCCCGTCGATCCGAGCCGGCCGATCCGCTCGCCCCGCTTCACGGCGGCGCCCTTCTCCGCCTCGATGTCCGACAGGTGATAATAGTGGCTGGTCAGCCCGTTCCGGTGCCGGATGACGATATGGCGGCCGCGCGTCGCGTCGAACCCGGTCTCCTCCACGACGCCGTCGCCGGCGGCGTAGACCGGATCGCCCTTCCGACCGGAGATGTCGATTCCGGCGTGGAACACGGTCTCGCCGGTGAACGGGTCGCGGCGGTAGCCCCAGGTCGACGTGACCAGCCGCGAGCGGGTCGGCCAGGCGGACGGCAGGGCGTCAGCCTCGAGCTGCCGGAGCCGCGCCGCTTCGAGCCGAAGCGCCATCGACCGGTCGAGCGCGTCGACCATCCCCGACAGCGCGCGGAAATCGGGCTCGTCCGCGTTCATCAGCCGAAGCATGTCGGCGGCGGTCGCTTCCGGCGGCGCGGGGGCCTCGCCGCCCGGCAGATCGGCGTCCGCGATGCCCGGCGGGGCGTTGTCCCCGCCGCCCGGAAGGTCGGCGGCCGGGCCGCCCGGCAGATCGGCGTCCGGCCGACCGCCGGAGCCGATCGTCGCCTCCGGAGCCTCCGCCCCGTCGCCATACCGATCGAAAAAATCCTCCAGCCGCCGCTCCAGCTCCCGCAAATCGCCCAGCCGCTTCTCAAGCGCCGCCTGATGGTCGGACAGCGTTCGAACCTCCGACTCCAGCGCCCGGATCTGTCCGTCCTTCGCCTCGAGCGCCGCCCGGTGCAGGGCGTTCTGCTCGGCCAGCAGCCGCTCGAGCGCCTCGAGCTGCCAGGCCGCGCGCGCCTGCAGCAGCGCCAGGCTCGCGGCGAACAGCGCGAGCAGCGCCGCGGGCGCCGCATAGACGAAGCGCCGCCGCACCCGGAACTGGCGGACGCGTTTGTCGGGGCCGCGCATGACGATAAGCGACCACCGGTTCGAGTTCCTGTCCCTCAAGCCGCGGCGCCCCTCCCCGTCCGGTGATGGTTGGAACGATCACTAGTTATTTATTCCTGTCCGCCGGGAAACATGTCATGGGACAAGGGCATACTACAAAGACGATTTTCGCCGGGAAAGGAGCGATTGCATGATCTGGCCGTGGCTGGCGGCGGCTGGTGTCGTCTGGTGGGCGGAAGCCGTCATCGTTCTCGCGGCGGAATACCGGCGTCCGGCGCGGGCCGCGGCGTGGCTGCTGGTCCTGCTTGCGCTGCCGGTTGTCGGCATCGTGCCGTTCCTGCTCGCCAGGGGGAAGGCCGGCCGGGGAGACGAAGGCAGAAGGAACGGTCAAAGCGGCCGGGATGGCCGTGCCGGGCGGAGCGGGCCGGGAGGACCGGATGGCCGTGGCGACGATGGTGATCGTGCCGGGCGGAGCGAGCCGGGAGGACCGGATGGCATGGGCGACGATGGTGAACATGCCGGGCGGAGCGAGCCGGGCGGTTCGGATGGCCGGGACGGCGATGGTGGTCGTGCCGGGCTGAGCGGGCCGGGCGGACCGGATGGCCGGGACGGCGATGGTGGTCGTGCCGGGCGGAGCAAGCCGGGCGGACCGGAAGACCGGGACGATGGTGGTGTTCGCGCCATGCAGAGCGGGTCGGGCACATCGGATGACCGTGGCGGCTGGGGTGGGGAATCGGCGGCGCGCGGAACGGAGAAACGCTCGGCCCCCGCGGCGGACGGCGCTTTTCCGGATGACGAACGGCTCAGGCGGACGCTGCTGAACATGTCGAACGCGCCGATCACCGGCTGCAACGGGACCGAGATTCTGACGGACGGCGAGGCGGCGTTCAGTTCGATCTTCGACATGATCGACAAGGCCGGGCACCACATCCATCTCGCCTATTACATCCTGCGCGACGACGGCGTCGGCCGCCGGTTCCGCGACGCGCTGATCCGCAAGGCGCGGGAGGGCGTGCAGGTCAGGCTGCTCTACGACGGCTTCGGCAGTTGGAAACTGAAGCGATCCTATCTCCGCGAGCTGGCGGAAGGTGGCGTGCGGGTCCAGTGCTTCCTGCCGCTCGGCGCCGCGCTTCGCAGCCGCCGCATCAACCACCGCTACCACCGCAAGATCGTCGTTGTTGACGGCAAATCCGGCTTTACGGGCGGCATCAACATCGGCGACGAATATCTGGGGATGGACAGGAAGATCGGGTACTGGCGGGACACGCATTTGCGGGTGGAAGGGGACGCCGTGTACGATTTGCAAAACATTTTCGTCCGGGACTGGGAGCTCGCCTCGGGGGAAAGGCTCGAAGACCCGGCCTTCTGGCCGCCGCACGCCTGCGCGTCGAACGAGCGGGTGCAGATCGTCTCGTGCGGGCCGCGCCTCGGCCGGAACGAAATCCTCGACGCCCTGCTCGCGGCGATCGCCGCCGCGCGGGAGCGCGTCTGGATCGCGACGCCGTATTTCGTCCCGGACGACGGCCTGAAGACGGCGCTGCAGACGGCCGCGCTGGGCGGCGTCGACGTGCGCCTGATCGTGCCGGGCGTCGCGGACACGCGGTTCGTGCTCGCCGCGTCGCTGTCGCACGCCGCCGACCTGCGGGAGGCGGGCGCGCGGGTGTACCGCTATCAGAAAGGGTTCATCCACGCGAAGGTGATGCTCGTCGACCGGCTGCTCGCGTCGGTGGGGACGGCGAACCTGGACATGCGCAGCTTCTACAGCAACTATGAGCTGAACGCGCTGCTGTTCGACGGGAAGCCGATCGGACGGCTGGAGGAGGATTTCCTCCGGGATTTCGCGGATTCGCGCGAGGCGACGGCGGAGGAGCTGCGCGGCCGGACGGCCGGCGCGCGGGCGGGGCGGGCCGCGGCGCGCCTGCTGACGCCGTTGCTGTGACGGCCATGGAGGGGCTGTGACGGGCTATGTCGGGCGGGATCGGGATGATGAAGGGGACGGGGATCTCCCCTTGATGAATTCCCAGATCGGCCGGAGGTTCTGGCGCGGCGCTCGCTCGAGCAGATCGCCCAGCCGCCTGAGGCGCGGTCCGATCGTGTGCAGGTTGAAGTCCGCCGGGCGCGCGTCCGCCCGCACCTCGTCCCACGTGAGCGGCGTCGAGACGGAGGCGGCCGGGCGGGCGCGCGGCGTGTACGGTGCGGACAGCGTCTTGCCGGCGTAATGTTGCAGGTAGTCGAAGTAGATGAGGTCGCCGCGGTTTTTTTTGAGACGCTCGATGGTGAACAGCTTCGGGTGCCGGCTCACGAGATACTCGCCGACGAACCGGCCGATGGCGCGCAATTCGTCGAACGTGAGGTCGGGCTCGACCGGCACGACGATCTGCACTCCCGTCGCGCCGGACGTCTTCGGCACGGACGCGATGCCGAGGGAGCGGAGCACCTCGCCCGCGAGCCACGCCGCCTCCATGATGCGCGGCTCCTCCTCGCGCGACGGGTCGAGGTCGATCACCCATTCCGTCGGGCGCAGCGGCTCGCCGATCCGGTCGAACGAGGCGTGGAACTCGAGGCAGGCGAGGTTGCCGAGCCAGATGAGCGTCGGCAGCGAGTCGAGCACGACGTAGCGGATGCCGTTCTGCTCGGCGGTGCGCACGAAGGCGGGCAGCGGCTCGGGGGCGTTTTTCTGGTAGAAGGACTTGCCGTGGATGCCGTTGGGGTAGCGGATGACCGTCAGGTGCCGCCCGTCGCAGTGACGGATCAGGAACGGCGCGAGTTCCGCCAGCTTCTCCAGGTAGCGCAGCTTCGTGATGCCGGCCTCCGGCCAGAGCACCCGGTCGGGATTGGTGATCGCGATTCGCTCGCCCTGCACCGTGATCGTGCCTGATGTGGTTGTATTGGTTGTATTGGTTGTCTTAGCTGTCTCGGTTTTCTTGGTTTTCTTGGTTGTCTTGGTTGCGGTCATGCGTGTCCCTCCCGTTTCGCGGCGTTCCGATTCGGAAAAAATGATGCCGTGCCCCCAGTATTGCCGCCTTCCACGAAACTATCCGCCATTGCGGAAGAGAGGAGCGGGAGCGGTCGGTGTCTGTAACGGTCCGGGAGGCCGTTAAGCATGTGGCCGCCGAGCGAGGACGTCTGTAACGGTCTGGCGGACCGTTGCACAGCGCTGGCGTGTGGTCTCGGCGGCTTGCAGGTGTCTGTAACGGTCTGGTGGGCCGTTAGAGCGTGTTGTCGCCGCGCGGGGACGTCTGTAACGGTCTGGCGGACCGTTACACAGTGCTGGCGGATGCGCTCGACGTCTGCTCGATGCTTGTAACGGAACAGGGTTCCGTTGGAGGGGCCTGCATCCGGTCAGAGCCGGTCTGTAACGGAACTGTGTTCCGTTAGCGCGGGGGATCGTGGGAGGCTCGACGTCTGCTCGACGCCTGTAACGGAACAGAGTTCCGTTGGAGAGGTCTGCATCCGGTCAGAGCCGGTCTGTAACGGAACTGTGTTCCGTTAGCGCGGGGGAATCGGGGAGGCTCGACGTCTGCTCGACGCCTGTAACGGAACAGGGTTCCGTTGGAGGGGCCTGCATCCGGTCAGAGCCGGTCTGTAACGGAACTGTGTTCCGTTAGCGCGGGGAATCGGGGAGGCTCGACGGCTGGTAGGTGGCTGTAACGGAACAGGGTTCCGTTGGAGGGGCCTGCATCCGGTCAGAGCCGGTCTGTAACGGAACTGTGTTCCGTTAGCGCGGGGAATCGGGGAGGCTAGACGTCTGCTCGACGCCTGTAACGGAACAGGGTTCCGTTGGAGGGGCCTGCATCCGGTCAGGGCGATCTGTAACGGAACGACGTTCCGTTAGCGCGGGGGATCGGGGAGGCTCGACGTCTGGTAGGTGGCTGTAACGGAACAGGGTTCCGTTGGAGGGGACTGCATCCGGTCAGAGCCGGTCTGTAACGGAACTGTGTTCCGTTAGCGCGGGGGGGATCGGGGAGGCTCGACGTCTGGTAGGTGGCTGTAACGGAACAGGGTTCCGTTGGAGGGGCCTGCATCCGGTCAGAGCCGGTCTGTAACGGAACTGTGTTCCGTTAGCGCGGGGAATCGGGGAGGCTCGACGTCTGCTCGACGCCTGTAACGGAACAGGGTTCCGTTGGAGGGGCCTGCATCCGGTCAGTGCCGGTCTGTAACGGAACTGTGTTCCGTTAGCGCGGGGAATCGGGGAGGCTCGGCGGCTGGTAGGTGGCTGTAACGGAACAGGGTTCCGTTGGAGGGGACTGCATCCGGTCAGAGCCGGTCTGTAACGGAACTGTGTTCCGTTGGAGGGGACTGCATCCGGTCAGAGCCGGTCTGTAACGGAACTGTGTTCCGTTAGCGCGGGGGGGGGGGATCGGGGAGGCTCGACGTCTGGTAGGTGGCTGTAACGGAACAGGGTTCCGTTGGAGGGGCCTGCGTCCGGTCAGGATGATCCGCAACGGAACAGCGTTCCGTTAGCGCGGGGGATTGGGGAACCTGACGGGTTTGCGGAATTTGCAACAGGGCGAGGAGGCGCATGCGCGTGGAACCGATCGTGCCTTTTGAGCCGGTCGCGGCGGACGAGATTCCGGCGGGCCCGCAATGGGTCGCTCAGATCAAATGGGACGGTGTCCGCATGCTCGTCTATTTCGACGGCGCGACCACGAAGCTTGTGAACCGCCGGCTGCATGAGCGGACGATGCAATATCCCGAGCTCGCCGACGCGCGGCGCTACTGTCGGGCGAAGTCGGCCATCCTCGACGGCGAGATCGTCGCGTTTGACGCCGCAAAGCCGTCCTTCCACGAGGTGATGCGCCGCGACGGCGTCCGCAATCCGCATGCCGTGCCCGCGGCCGCGCGTGAGATTCCGATCACATACATGGTGTTCGATATCCTGTATCATGATGGCGAATGGGTGACCGGCCGCAGCCTCGAGGAGCGCCAGCGATTGCTCTCGCGCGCCGTGGAACCCGGAGACGCCGTCCGGCTTGTCGGGAACGAGACCGACGGCGCGAAGCTGTTCGAGGTCATGAGGAAGCACGGCATGGAAGGGATCGTCGTGAAGGATCTCGCCAGTACCTATGCGATTGGCGGCAAGGACGGCCGCTGGCGCAAAATCAAGGTGCGGCGCGACCTGACGGCCGTCGTCGGCGGCGTCACCTACAGCGGCAGCGTCGGCAGCGTCAGCGGCGGCGTCACCTACAGCGGCAGCGTCGGCAGCGTCAGTGGCGACGTCACATACAGCGTTAGCGGCGGCAGCGTTAGCGGCGGCGTCACATACAGCGGCAGCGTCGGCAGCGTCAGTGGCGGCGTCACATACAGCGGTAGCGGCGGCAGCGTCAGCGGTGGCGTCACATACAGCGGTAGCGGCGGCAGCGGCAGCGGCGGCGTCACAGGCGGCGGCACCGGTGTCAGCGGCAGCGGCAGCGGCGGCGTCACATACAGCGGCAGCGGCGGCAGCGTCAGCGGCGGCGGCCGAGGCGGCCGGGTGAACGCGCTGTTGCTCGGCCTGTACGACGCCCAGGGGCGCCTGCACTACATCGGCCACGCGGGATCGGGCCGGCTCACCGGCCGCGACTGGGCGGAGATCACCGCCGCGGCGGAGCTGCTCCGCACGCCGGACTGCCCGTTCGCGGCGAGGCCGCCGCGCAGCGCCGGCGCGGTCTGGCTTCGGCCGCTCCTGACAGCGAAAGTCCGTTACCTCGAGTGGACCGAAGGCCGGACGCTCCGGCAGCCGGTGATCGAGGCCGTCGGCGCGGGCCCGCCGGAGGACTGCTCGTTCGAACGGCTCGACGACGCCCCGGTTTGAGCAAAACGCGATACTGTGATAACGTTAGGGAAAAGGGAACCGGAACGACGAAGCCAAGGAGGCGAAGCGGCATGATCATCAGGGAACTCGCGCTCCATCAATCCGCCAAATCCGCCTTTCCGCCGACCGGACACCGGGGTGAAGCCGTCCGGCCGGACAAGACGTCCGGAACCGGCGCGCGAAGCGGCTCCATGTCCGCCTTCGACCGGTTCATCCATTACGGCCTGCTCGTCTTCGGAAGCGTTCTCGCGGCGGTCGGGCTGGAACTGTTCCTCCGGCCGAACGGGGTCGCGACCGGCGGCATCGCGGGCGCTTCGATTCTCGCGGCCCATCTGACCGAAATGCAGCTCAGCCTCGCGCTGTTCCTGTTCAACCTGCCGTTCCTGCTGGGCCGAACGGCGACGAACCGCCGCCAGGCGCTGCGGATGCTGCTGCCGCTCGCGTTGATCGCGCTGTTCACGCACTATCTGCACCCGGTGCCGGCGGTCTCCGACGATCCGCTGGCGGCCGCGCTCGGCGGCGGCGCGTTCCTCGGCATCGGCATCGGCCTCATCCTGCGGCAGGGCGGCAGCTTCGACGAGCTGGTCGCGTCCGCGCCGCTCCGGCCGGCCTTCCGCCGGTTCGACGCCGGCACCGCCATCTTCCTCGCGAATCTGGCGATCCTCGTGCTCGCCGGGCTCGTGTTCGGCGCAAGCCAGGCGATCTATTCGATCATCGCGCACGTGCTCGCCTATTTCATGCTGGAAGCGGGCTACTCCGGCATGTCGCCCGTCAAGCGGATGCGCGTCCGCAGCGCCATGCTGCCCCGGCTGCGGGAAGCCTCGGAGCGGGACCTCAGGGTCCGATGGATCGAGGCGGGCGACGGGGAGACGGCGATCCTCGACGTCTACCGGCGCGACGTGAGGCCGCTTCGGCAATTGCTCGCCGCGATCGATCCGGATGTCGAGATCGAAGGGGTGCGGCACGACGAGGCGCGCCGGCTCAGGCCGTTTGTTTGAAGACGGTCCGCAAGGAAGCGAAGCAAACACAGTGTGAAGCAAGCACGGAAGCGAGCAAGCACGGAAGCGAAGCAAACACAGTGTGAAGCAAGCACGGAAGCGAGCAAGCACGGAAGCGAAGCAAACACAGTGTGAAGCAAGCACGGAAGCGAGCAAGCACGGAAGCGAAGCAAACACAGTGTGAAGCAAGCACGGAAGCGAGCAAGCACGGAAGCGAAGCAAACACAGTGTGAAGCAAGCACGGAAGCGAAGCAAGCGCGGAAACGAAACAAACACAGTGTGAAGCAACCACGGAAGCGAAGCAAACACAGTGTGAAGCAAGCACGGAAGCGA
>Ga0207811_10150_pt1 | contig 54963 bp, 47 predicted proteins | sample CeladaPassaD2F04_FD_187493 | JGI IMG/M metagenome (GOLD analysis project Ga0207811, IMG submission 187493) | Cellulose-adapted microbial communities from the Joint BioEnergy Institute, USA - Passage D2F04 (SPAdes) (version 2) | ecosystem: Engineered > Bioreactor > Continuous culture > Unclassified...
CTTCGCCGACGATTTTCAGCCGCGTTTCATGGAACGCTTTGCTGGTTCTCATTTCGTCCTCCTCCCCTATGAACAAGTGTAATAAAATTGGCGGGGAGGACTCCAATTTAATTAAGGGGCCTAGCACGAAATAGTAATTTTTTGTGGATTTTTTACTACTTTTTTTAGGGGTGTCTGATCATTCGGGCAACATTTGGCGGAAAGTTCTGGGTAGGTCCACGGTTATGATCTGTTGCGGAAATCGGTTTGCCAAGGTGTTGTTTTCTTTTGCGACGGGATTTTCCTATAATGAAGGAGATTGCGATAAAAACAGGCGCGAAGCCCGAAACGGAAGAAGGAATGCGCGTTGCGCGTGCTCATCGTTACCGCCGTCGAGGCGGAGAAAGAAGCGGTGCTCAGAGGTTTGAAGCAGCGGAACGGCGGGAGGTTTGACGTGGCGGTGTCCGGCGTCGGCCCGGCGGCCGCGGCGGCGGAAACGGCGCTGGCCCTGGCGGCCGCGGCGCAATCGGGCGCGCCGTACGGTCTCGCCGTCAGCGCCGGCATCGGCGGCGGTTTCGCCGGCAAAGCCGACGTCGGCGACCTGGTGGTCGCCACGGCCATGATCGCCGCCGATCTGGGGGCGGAGACGCCGGAGGGTTTTCAAGGCATGGACAAGCTCGGGCTTGGCCCGGTGCGGATCCCGGCCGACAAACGCTGGTCGGACCGCCTGACGGAAGCCTTGCGGGGCGCGGGCCTATCGGTGCGGCGGGGCGGCGTGCTCACCGTCTCCACCGCGACGGGAACGGCGGAGACGGCCGGACGGCTGGCCGCGCGGCATCCCGACGCCGCCGCCGAAGGGATGGAAGGCTTCGGCGTGGCGGCGGCGGCGCGTCGACTCGGAACGCCCGCCATCGAGATCCGCGCCGTTTCCAACCGGGTCGGCCCGCGGGACCGCTCCGCCTGGCGGATCGAAGAAGCGCTCGACCGCCTCGCCGCCGCCTGCACCGTGCTTGCGTCGCTGACGGAAACCGGCTGAGGCATGGACAACGTTCAAAGGAGTGTGGCCGCCGTGGCGATGAAAATCGCCTTTTCCCCTTGTCCGAACGACACGTTCATCTTCCACGCCTGGGTGCACGGCCTGGTGCCCGGCGCTCCCGAGCTGGACGTCCTGTACGCTGACATCGACGTCACCAACCGCCTGGCCGTCGAGCCGGGCGGCCCGGATGTGCTGAAAATTTCCTACGCCGCGCTGCCATGGGTGCTGAACGAGTACGCCCTGCTGCCCTGCGGCGGCGCGCTGGGCCGCGGCTGCGGCCCGCTGGTGCTGACGCGCGAACCCCTTGAGCCCGGGCAACTGGCCGGACGCCGGGTGGCGGTGCCGAGCGAACGATCCACCGCCTACCTGCTTTTCCGCCTGTGGGTGGCGAAACACGTCCCCGGCGGCGTGGGGGAAATCGTCGTCATGCCGTTTCACGCCATCATGCCGGCGGTCCGCGACGGGCGGATCGATGCCGGACTGGTCATCCACGAGGCGCGCTTCACCTACCCGGACTACGGCTTGTCGCGGGTCGCCGATCTGGGCGACTGGTGGGAGGAGAAGACGGGGCTTCCCATCCCGCTCGGCGCCATCATCGCCCGCCGCGGTCTGGACACGGAAGCCCTCGCCCGTTGGATCCGGGCTTCCCTCGAATACGCCTGGGCCCATCCGGACGCGTCGCGGGAATACGTGCTGGCCCACGCCCAGGAAATGGACCCGGACGTGGCGAAGGCGCATATCGACCTTTACGTGAACGAATTTTCCGCCAACCTGGGCGACGAAGGATACCGTGCCGTGTTTACCCTGCTCGACCGGGCCGCGCGGGAAAAACTGGTGCCGCCCGTCGATTTTTCCCTGCTGCAATCCCGGTAAAGGGGCGTTTTGTCCGTCTTCGCGTTTGACGGCCAATCATCCGAATGACGGACGGCATGCGAAAAAAACGGGCCGGACCGGTCCCCGGGGGGATCCGTCCGGCCGCTCGCAGCCGTTTGGTTCCAGGTCTTTTCCGTTTCGTCCCGTCAGGAGCGTTGCCGATTGGCGCCGCGCAGGCCGACGAGGCCGATCAGCCCGAGCAGGCCCAGCCAGCCCCAGTCCATGGTGTTGTCGCCGGCGGCGGCGGCCCGCACGCGTCCGTTGTTGTCCGTCCGGTCGTTCCGGTCGTCATACCGGAACATGTCCGTGCGATAGGTGTCGTTGCGCGTGGCGTCCGTCCCGGGGACGAGATCCGTCATGTCGTTCATCCCGGTTCGATCCTGCATGGTCGTCGAGCGGGGCGGCGTCCGGTCGCCCGCCGCGTTGTTTTCCGCATACGCCGGAACCGCGCAGGCCAGTCCCAGCAGGAAAAGCGAAAGCACACCGGAAATCAGCTTCTTCATTCTCGTTGACCCTCCTTGGCAGGTTACGGTACTAATCTCCACCTCTTTCCCAGTTTTTATTCAAAAAAAAACAGCCGGCCTTGCCGGCTTCGTTTCAATGGCGCGTGCTCCCGATCCGGATCGGGACTTCCTTACCCCTTGATGCCCGTAAGCGTGATCCCCTCGATGAAATAGCGCTGGGCGATGAAGAACAGCACCACGATCGGGGCGAGCACCACCGCGGCGGCGGCCATCAGATACCCCCACTGCGAGTTGTACAGCCCCCGGAAAGTGGCCAGTCCCAACGAGAGGGTGAAATTGGAATCGCTGCTCAAATAGATGAGCGGTCCGAGGAAATCGTTCCACACGTCGATGAACGTGAAAATGCAGACGACGATCAGGGCGGGCTTGAGCTGCGGCAGCAGCACTTTCCACAGCACCACCGGGGGGCTGGCGCCGTCCATGTAGGCCGCTTCGTCCAAATCCTTCGGAATGGTCATGAAGAATTGCCGCAGCAAAAAGATGTTGAAGGCGCCCCCGCCGAACCATGCCGGCACGAACAGCGGCACAAAGGAATCCAACGCGCCGAACGCCCTCCACATCATGAACGTCGGAATCAGCGTCACGGCGTAAGGCAGCATCATCGTGCCGATCAAGACCGCGAACACGATGTTGCGGCCCGGCCATTTCAGGCGGGAAAAGCTGTAGGCCGAGATGACGCTTGTCAGCATTACGCCGGAGATCGTCAGCACCTCAATGGTAATCGTGTTCAGGAAATAACGGCCGAAGGGCATGCTGGTAAGCGCTTCGGGGTAATTTTCCCAATGAAAGGGATCCGGAATCCATTGGGGCGGATACATGAAAATTTGCCCGTTGCTCATGAAGGAGCTTCGCAATAGCCAATAAAACGGCAACAGCATGAGAATGCCGCCGAAAATCAACAGAAAATAAACGACCGCCCGGAAGAAGACACGGCGGCCCGGGAGATGTCGCCGCCCGGCAGATGGAGAAGCCGTGATCTGCATCAATTCGATCTCCCTTCGTAATGCACCCATTTGTCGGACGTCTTAAAGATGACGTACGTCAGGACCATGATGATCACGAACAGGATCCACGCCAGGGCCGCCGCATAACCGATATGCGTTTCCGTAAAGGCCGTGCGGTACAGATAGAACACGTAGAACAACGTGGCGTTGTTCGGGCCGCCCTGCGTCATGACATAGGCTTCGTTGAAGACCTGGAACGTACGGATCAGCGCCATGATCAGGTTAAAAAAGATGATCGGCGTCATGCTGGGGACGGTGATGTGCCAAAATTTATGCCAGGCGTTTCCTCCGTCGATCGCCACCGCTTCGTAAAGATGCGTGGGGACACCCTGCAACCCTGCCAAGAAGATGATCATGGTGTTCCCCATGCCCCAGGCGCTCATCATAATCAGGGAAGGAATCGCCGTGCTTTCGCTGTAAACCCATTGGGAAGTCGGTAGGCCGGCCATTTTCAGGAACGTGTTGAGCAATCCGAAATCCGGGTTGAACATCCACATCCACAGAAAGTTGTTGGCCAGGGCCGGAACGATGGTCGGCATGTAGAAAATGGTCCGAAAAACGGACAAACCCCTGACTTTCTGATTGAGCAGCATGGCCACCAAAAACGCCAGCATTAATCCGAGCGGCACGCTGCCCATGGCGTAATAGACGGTAACAGACAGCGATTTGGTAAAAAGCGGATCCTCGGTCAAAATGGTTTTATAGTTCCCAAACCCGATGAATTTCGCCGTGCTGCCGATGTCCCAATCGGTCAGGCTGATCAGAAACGAGCCGACGACGGGCCCCACCGTAAACACGCATAGTCCAAGGATGGCCGGCAAAGCGAACAGAATCCCCCAATTCCGTTCCAAACGGGCCAGCCCGGTATATTTTTTCACCAACGGTCCCACCTTTCACGATCAAAAAAGGAAGGGGAAGCCTTCGTGATGAAAGCCCCCCCTTGCCTTCCCGCCTTGACGTTACTCGCTCGGATATTTGCCCTGCAGGAGCGGTTGAAGGTCGGCCGCCAGCTCGTCCAGCACCTCTTGGACCGGTTGGGCGTTCGTAAAGATTTTGTCGAGGGCGGGCTGCATTTTCGTTTTGATATCCGGCCAATTCTTCAGGCTGGCGGAAGGCGAAATCACCGCATTGTTCAGCAGATAGTCCATCGCGGCCGTCTTGAATTCCGGAGGATGGACCCCGCCGTTCGTCCAGGATTCGATCAGCTGCGGATCCTCGTAGTATTTCAGCTCAACCGGCATCCACAACCCGATTTTGTACAAGTCCACCTGTTGGGGGTTGTTATGGTATTTGTAGAACTCGATCGCTTCCTTCGGATACTTGGTGGTGGAGAAGATGACGCTGGCGCCGGCGATATACATCGTCTTGGGTTCCTTGAATTTGGGCAGCACGCCGATGCCGAAGTTCATGTCCGTTTGCGACATGTCGAGCAGGGACCAGGTGCCGTCGATCACCATGGCGACCTTTCTCGTTTGCAGACGGATGTTGTTGTTCGGCAGGTTTTGCTGCTGCACCAGGCTCGGCGAAACGTGATACTTGAACACGAGGTCTTGCAGCGCCTGGAACACTTCCACGGCTTCCGGGCTGTTCAGGGCGTACTGCGTGCCCGTCTCATCCGTGATGTCCCCGCCGTTGCTGGCCAGGAACGGTCCCCAGCTGGCCCGGTCGGAGTCGAAGGAGAAGCCGAACTGCACGATGTTGTTCGGATCGAATCCGTCATCCAGCGCGGTTCTGCCGCTGCTGTCTTTCGTCAGTTTCCGCGCCACTTCCACAAATTCTTCCCACGTCCAGGCTTTGTCCGCTTCGGCGGGCGGATACGGAAGTCCCGCTTCGTCAAACAGATCCTTGTTGTAGTAAAGGACCATGACTTCCGCCGCGGTCGAAAAGCCCGCCGGTTTTCCGGGCTCGCTGTAATAGAAGGAAAGGGGCACGCGGTTTTTCAAATCCTGGTTCTCGTCCATGTATGGCGTAAAATCCAAAAGCCGTCCTTCAATGCCCCATTGCGAGGCGAGCGCGTCCGGCAAATACGCGACGTCGGGAAGTTCATTGGAAGCCATCAACGTATTGATTTTCGTGTTGTAGTCTCCCGGAACGTGTTCGCCCACGACCTGAATGTTGGAGTGGGATTCGTTGAAGGATTTGATCATGCTTTCGACGGCTTTTTTCTCTTCATTGCTCCCCCAATACAGGAACTTCAGCTTGACCACTTCTTCTTTGCCGGCGGCCGGACTGCTCGATCCGCCGCCCGATTCCGACGACCCGCCTCCGGAACCGCCGGTGCAGGCGGCCGCAAACACGGCGAGCGCCAAAATCATGGGCAGCGCCAATCCCAAACGAAATCTCACGCTTTTACCTCCCTTTACTGCGTTAAAGAATTTTTCTTTCATTATGAAGGGAGCCGGCATGCCGAACAATTGAATATGATAAGGCGGTCTTTGTTTTGTTAACAATTTTCGTTACACGTAACGTTTGCGGTATTCCGTCGGAGTGACCCCCACGTGTTTTTTGAACGCGATGCTGAAATAATTGGTGTCGGTAAACCCGACCATGTTGGCAATCTCGCCGATCTTCAGTTCCGGATTGACCAGCAGTTCCTTTGCGCGCTCAAACCGAATGCGGGTGGTGAATTCGGTGAACGTCTCGCCCGTCGCCGTCTTGAACCGCGCGCTGAGATAGTTGGGATGGACGTTCAAATACTGCGCCAGGGCCGGCAGACTGATTTCTTCGGACAGATGCTCCCTGATCCAGGCCTTGGCGCGCTCCAGCATCCGGTAAGAGGGAGTGGACATCGCTTCGCGGATGCGGCTTCCCGTATCCGCCAGATAGGATTGCAGGTAATCCACCAGCTTCGGGACGGTCCGAAGGTACGCCATGTCGACCAAGGGATTCGGATAGGCCGTCTGGTTTTCGGAAAACCCGTTTTCCTTCAGCAGCCGCATGACAAAAATCACGATCTGGGACACGATCAGCTTGACTTCCTCAAAGGACAGGCCCGCCAGTTCCCGCGACCATCCGGCCAGGACTTCCATGACCTTCTCCACGTTGCCCGCCCGCATCTCGCTCAACAGGTAAAGCTCCTTGTCCAGCAGCTTCTGGTTGACCGGCTTGTCGAAATTGAGCATGTCGTAGGACAGGATTTTGCCCCTGCCGACCAATTCCCGAAATTCCATCGCCTTCCAGGCTTCCTGGTAAGACAGGCAGATCTGTTCCGGATGTTCCACCCATCTTCCGATGCCCACGCTGACCGAAATTTTCAGTAATGTCTGAAAGATTTGGTTGAGTCTTCCGGCGGCTTCCAGCAAGTCCGGCCGTTCCGATTCGCCGCGGACGACCAGCATGAGGAGGCGGGTCGGGTAAACCTGGATCACATGGATGCCCGGATACGACTCCACCGCTTCCTCGGCCAACTTGCGGAACAGATAATGCCGCAAATGCTGCTCCCTGGGAGGTACCTCCCGCATAAATTCCCCGCCGTCGTCCACTTCCGCGCACATGACCGCAAAACGGCTGCCGGGAGGGAACGCGATCCCCGTTTGGGCGAGGGATTCCAGACAATCTTCCGTCCTTCTCCTTTGCTGGATCAGATCGAGCAGCAGCTGGTCGCGGGCGGCGTGGCCGAAATCCTTGACCTGCCGGCGCAGCTTGTCCATGTACTGGAGCTGCGTGCTTTGCCGTTTCAGGAAATCCATGGCCTTGTCGATCGCTTGCTGCAATTCTTCGGAAACGACGGGCTTCAGCAGATAATCCGTCGCCTGGAGCGAGACGGCGCTTTTGATCAGGTGGAAATCGTCGTAGCCGGTGAGGAACACGATCCTCGACAACTCGTCCGTTTCCCTGATTTTTTGCGCCAGTTCAATGCCGGTCATTCCGGGCATATTGATGTCCAGCACCAGAATCTGCGGGCGTTCCCGCTGATACAATTCCCACGCCTGGATGCCGTCCTCCGCCTCCAGCAGTTCGACGTCGGTCTGCTGCCACATCTCGGCGTTTTTCAACCCCTGCCGAATGTAATATTCATCGTCGGCAAACATGACCTTCACCATGTTTTTCACCACCTTTGTCCTCCGGTTTCCGAACCCAAGAGCGGCAAGGTGACCGTCACCGTGGTAAACTTGCCGGGTTCGCTGGACAGAGTCAGGCCGTAATCGGGTCCGAAACTGAGACGAAGACGGTTGTGCACGTTTTTGAGGCCGTAAATTTTGCCGGGCTCGCGGTCTTCCAGAGACTGCACGATGTGTCGCAAATCCTCTTCGGAAATGCCAACGCCGTCGTCGGTGACCTGGAAATAGATGCCCCGTTCGCAAAATCCTCCCGAAACCATCACCATTCCGGAACGTTTGGGAAATTGGAGGCCGTGGATGATCGCGTTTTCAACAAGGGGTTGCAAAATCAGCTTGGGCGTGTGGTACGACAGGATCGCTTCATCCACTTCGCAAATCCACTCGAATTTGTCCTTGAAGCGGAACTGCTGCACCGTCACATAGGCGGACACGTGCTCGAGCTCTTCGGCGATCGTGATGTAATCCTTCCCCTTGCTGAGCGTGATGCGGAAAAACTTGCCCAGCGCGCCGATCACCTGGCTCATTTCGGTTTCGTTTTTCGAAATGGCGAAACCATTCAACGCCTCAAGGGTGTTGTACAGAAAATGCGGCTTGATCTGTGCCTGAAGCGTCTGGATCTCGGCTTCCTTGCGCTGAAGCATGGAATCGTAGACCTGCTTGTGCAGTCGGGCGTTTTCCCTCATGATCCGCAAATAGCGTTCGCCGATCTGCCCGACCTCGTCCATGGGATCGAAACTGACATCCTTGGGAGGGGGATTGGTGTCCGAATGCACCACCATCAAGGAGCGAAGCTTGCGAAGGGGCGAACTGATGGAATCGCTGAGTTTCAGCGCGAACGCCCAGCCGATCAGCAGGATGGACAAGAACAGCTGGATGGAAATCTGCCCGATGTCGCTCGCGTCCTTGTACAGGATGCTGCTCTCAAGCAGATGGACAATTTTCCAACCCGTTCTTTCGTTTTCCACGGCCGTTCCCACGTACGGATTGCCTTCCCATTTCCAGAAGCCCGTGGTCTGCCGGCCGGCTTCGTCCATTTTCCCGATCAGCCCGTCGGGAATCGCCTGCTCCGTTTCCCGCGGCATGCGGTAGAGCAGCTGCCGGTTTTCGTCCAGGATCAGGATCTGCGACTGGACAGTCGGATTGATGAATTGCAGCCCTTCAAAGAAAGTGGGCTTGTCGATCTCAAGCAGCAAAAAACCCAATTCGCCGTAATCGTCCGTCGTTTTCCGCAGCAGCTTGCCCAGCGTCATCCGTTCGGGATTCGTCACCGCCGCGCCAAAAGGACTTCCGTTGACCCACAGGATCGTGTTCCGTTCCTTCATTTCCTCGTGCAGGGTCCGGACACGGTCCATGGAGATGGGTTCCTGGGAACCGAAAAAAGCGGAATCCAGCACGCTTCCCCTGTAGAGCTGCTTGTTTTCCGCGCCGTGCACCGAATAAATGAGAAACGAGGAAATGTACGGTTTGGTCTGGGTGTTGTTGGTCATGATCCGGTTGATCTGGTCCAGGTTCCGCAGGTACTCGTAATCGCTGACGTCGGTTTGCCGCAGGATGTTTTGCAGATCCGGATTGCCCAGGATGACGTTCGTCAGGTCGTACAGATCGATGATGGCCTGGTCCATGTACTGTTCGGCCATCCGGAGCGAAGCGACGGCGTGCCGTTCGGCGTTCGCCCCGATCCGGGTGACGGCCAGATGGTAAAACACCATGCTGAGCACGATCATGGGAAGGATCGTAAGCGACGTCGCAAGGAGAAAAAACTTGCCGCGAATGGTTTTGATGCTGAACAGCTCGCCCAATCTGAACTTCACCTTTGAACGCTCCTTTGCGGAGAAGCCCTTAATACCGAGAAGGCCCCGGCAGGTGGAACACCCACGCGGGGCACAAACTTCCTTTTACCGCATTTCCTGAATCCACACCAGCATTTCTCCGGGCTCGCGGTTGGCCCAGGCGTAATAGGGCACCGCCTTGACCGTCACCTGCCGGAAGGAGAGCGGTTCCGCCGAATAGAGAGATTCGGCTTCCCCGTCCTGCAGACTTCTCCAGCCGCTCCCCTCCAGCACGACCACGCCGTTCAACAGATCCGGCTCGAACCGGGCAACGAACGAAGCGTCACGGGACACGCGGATGTCACGCAGATTGTTGCCGTTGTCGGCTTCTTCCAGACAATACACCAACGGTCCCCGCTGCAGGGCGATTTTGCCCGCGTTTTCGCGGACTTGCGGATGGGAACGCACGAATTCCACCGGCATCGGCAGCTTCAGTTCCACCCGGTCCCCGGAAGTCCACGTTCTCTTCAGGTAAGCGTACCCCTTTTCGGTGACGGCGTCCAGTGCGATTTTTTCTCCATTCACGGAAAGGGAAGGATTGCGGCACCATCCGGGCAGGCGCAGGGCCAGCGCGAACTCCGCCGGCGCATCAACGGTGACGTCCAGCGTAACCTTGCCGTCCCACGGATAATCCGTCGTCTGCCGGACGGTCACTTTCCTTCCGGCGACGGTCTGCCGCACCGTGCCGCCGACATACAGGTGCGTGTACAGCGTACCGGCCTGAGGGTCGACCGAATGGACATACTGCCCAAGGGAGGCGATCAGCCGGGCGATGTTGGGCGGGCAGCAGGCGCAGCTGAACCAGGGCACCCGCCGCGGTTCCACGGAACGGAGATCTTCCCGAATGTTGCGGGCGTCGGGCCAAAGTTCCAGCGGATTGACGTAAAAATAGTGTTGGCCGTCCAGCGAAATGCCGCTCAGAATGCCGTTGTAGAGCGCCCGTTCCATCACGTCGGCGTATTCCCGGTCCGCTTCCACCTGAAGCAGACGATGGGCAAACAGCACCAGCGAGATCGCGGCGCATGTTTCCGCGTACGCGCGGTCGTTGGGCAAATCGTAGTCGATGGTGAACGACTCCCAATATTCGTTGGAGCCGACGCCGCCCGTCACATACATCCGCTTGCGGGTGACGTTGCGCCAGACGGCCTTGCAGGTTTCCAGCAGCTCGCGGTCCCCGGTTTCCGCCGCGATGTCCACCGCCCCGCTGAACAGGTAAAGCGCCCGCACGGCGTGGCCTTCCGCCGTTTTTTGTTCGCGGACGGGCAGATGGGCCTGGAAATACTCCGGCTTGCGCCGCGGCACGCGATGCTCGGTCCGCTTGGACTCCTCGATGTCGAAAAAGTAAGGCTGCTGTCCGCGTTCATCGATGAAAAATTTGGACAGCTCGAGGTATTTCCGGTTTCCGGTCGCCTTGTACAGCTTCACGAGGGCGAGCTCGATTTCCGGATGCCCGTCGTATCCGGGAATCTGGCCGGGGTTCGGTCCGAACGTTTCGGCCATAAGATCGGCGTACTTGCACATGATGTCCAGGAACTTCCGCTTTCCCGTCGCTTCGTAGTAGGCGACGGCGGCTTCGATCAGATGGCCGGCGCAGTACAGTTCATGGTCGTCGCGCAGGTTGGTGAATTTCCGGCCCGGCTTGGCCACGGTGAAATAGGTGTTCAGGTAGCCGTCGGGCTGCTGGGCCCGGCCCAGAAGATCGATCACCTCGTCGGCAATCCGCTCCAGGCGTTCGTCCCGCTCCAGCGCCAGGGCGTAGGCGACGCTCTCCAGCCATTTGGCCAGGTCGCTGTCCTGGAACACCTGGCCGTAATATTCGCCTTCCGCTTCCTTGGCGGCCAGGCGGAAGTTTTTCACCGCGCAGCTGCGCTCGGCGCCCGGGACATCGTCGTTCAGCGCTTCCCATTGCTTGGGGATGGTCACTTCGCGGATCAGCTTCTGCCTCCCGCTCCAGAAGGCGCCTTCAATCGTGACGTCTTTTATGGACACGGTTTCAAGCTTTTTCATGGTTCCGTTCCTCTCCGTTCGATCTGTGATTCGGCCCGCGCTTTCGCTTCAAATGCATTGCAGCTCCCGGGAAAAGCGGGTCACAACCTCAACCGACCCGTCTTCCCGGATATACACGTCGTCTTCGATGCGCACCCCTCCGATGGAGGGGATGTAGATTCCCGGTTCGATCGTGAACAGCATGCCGGGTTCGACGGGCGATCCGTTCTCCCCATGAACCGAAGGAGGCTCGTGGATCTCCAGGCCCAGCCCGTGTCCCAGCCGGTGGGTGAAATACTTGCCGTAACCCCAGGCGTCGATCACCTCCCTCGCCGCCTGATCCAGTCTGCCCAGGGGAATGCCCGCCGACGCGAGTTCGACGGCCCGCCGGTTCGCTTCCAGTACGGCCTGGTACATGCGTTCCTGCTCCTTCGTACACTCGCCCGCGACAAACGTCCGGGTGATGTCGGAGCAATAGCCGCCGACGTTGACGCCGATGTCGACCACCACAAAGTCGCGCGGCTGAATGGCGTACGGGCCTGATTGCATGTGGGGGAACGCCGACCGTTTGCCCGTCAGCACGGTGAAATCGAAAGCGGGGCGGATTGGGCCAAGCCGTCTCGCCTCATATTCCAGCTCCGCCGCCAGTTCGGATTCCGTCATTCCGGGTTTGATTTTTTGCACCGCGACGGCCATTACCCGTTCCACGGCTTCGACCGCCCGCCGCACCTGCTCCATTTCCGATTCGCTTTTTTTCAGCCGCACCGAGGTCATCCACGGGTCGAGATCCACAAAGGACGCGTCCGGAAAGGCGCCGCGCAGCGACTCGTACAGCCTGACGGTGACCCGACCCTTTTCCAGCCCGATGGTCCGGACTCCGCCGCCGATCTCCCGGTTCAGCAGGGCCAGCGGATCCTCGGTGTCCCGGATGGCGACGGTTTGCCGTTCGGGCCAATGCGCCAGGGCGGCCTCCCGGTCCAGGGCCGGCACCAACAGCTTCGCCTCGCGTGAGCGGCGGTCCGCGACGAGGGCCAGCAACCGCTCATGGGGATTGTACAGAAAGCCGGTAAAATAGTAGACATGAATCGGAAACACAATCAGGGAAACGTCGATTTCCCGCTCCTCCATGTGGGCGAACAGTTTGTCGATCCGGTTTTCGCCGCGGCTCATGAATTCCAGGCCTTCCTTTCTTCTTTCTTCCTTCGGGTGCGTTGAGCAATGGTCCGCAGACTGTCCAATAAAATTGACAGTGTATCAAGAGTGTCTCGATTTTTTTACAACACGATCAATTCCTTGGGCGAGCGGGTGATCACTTCGGCGCCTTCCGCGGTGATCAGCACATCGTCCTCGATCCGCACGCCGCCGAGTCCCGGCAAATAAATGCCCGGTTCGAAGGTGACCACCATGCCGGGTTGCAGCGTCTTGTCGGATTTGGGAGAGAAAAACGGCTCTTCATGGATGTCCAGTCCGATGCCGTGGCCGCTCCCATGGCCGAAATGTTCTCCGTAACCCCGCAGCCGGACGGCTTCATGGGTCGTCTCGTCCACCTCCCGGCACGAGACGCCGGGGCCCAGACGGGCAAGGCACGACCGCTGGGTGTCCAGGACAATTTCGTAAATTTGCCGAATCCGGTCGCCCGGATCCCCCACCGCCACCGTTCTCGTCATATCGGAACGATACCCCCGGTAGCAAGCCCCGAAATCCAGGATAACCGCATCGCCCTTTTCAATTTTCTTGTCGCTGGCCAGACCATGAGGCAATGCGGCCCGCCAACCGGAGGCGATGATCGGCGCGAAGCCGGAAGAATCCGCGCCCAGTTGGCGCATGATGGATTCCATTTCGTCCGCGATTTCCTTTTCCGCCACGCCGGGCCGGATGAGTTCCAGAACGCGGGAAAAGGTTCGGTCGGCAATGTCGGCCGCCTTCCTCAGGCATTCGATCTCCTGCTCCGTCTTGATCATGCGCAGGCTTTCCACCACGCCGGCGGCCGGCGTCAGCCGGGCTTTCACCTTGCCGCTGTATTCCTCATAGGCGCCGAAGGTGATGTGGTCCCGCTCGAACGCGAGCCGGGCGATGCCCATTTTCTCCGCTTCCAGGGCAACCTGGTCGGGCAAGGAATCGCGGATCCGGACCACCTCGTACTCCGGAGCTTGTTCGGCCGCTTGTTCCACATAGCGAAAGTCGACGATCAGTTTCGCTTCCGCGGGCGAAATGAGCACCACGCCGGCCGATCCCGTGAAACCCGTCATATAGCGGCGGTTGGTCGCGCCGGTGATCAACATGCCGTCCACGCCGAGGGAAGGCAGCATCTCCCGCAGCTTTGCCAATTTGTCCATTAGGATAACCTCCTCCCCCCCGTTTGTCCACGCAAAATCCATGCCATTGTTCTGTTCCGGATTCCGTTTGGCCTTGTTTTTGCATGTATCGCACGATGAGACGACAAGGAAGGTGAATGCGGAACATGGACTCGCCCAGCATGATCATATGCCGATGCGAAGAGATTACCCTGCAAGAAATCGTGGAGACGGCCTCCCGATTCCGCTGTTCCGCCCGCGAAGTGAAATTGCGCACGCGGGCGGGAATGGGTTTCTGCGGGGGGCGGACCTGCCGGATGCTGGTCGACGCGATCGTCCGGCAGACGGCCGGGGAACCCGCGGAACCGCTGCCGGATGCCTTCTCCCTGACCTACCGGCCTCCTGTCCGCCCGGTTTCGTTTTCCGAACTCGGAGGTGAAACGCCCGATGAACGGCAGAATTGACCGGCATCCCATCCTGGGCCCGCTGCCCCCGCGCAAACAAATCCGGTTCCAGTTCGACGACCGGACCTATCTGGGCTATGAAGGGGAGACCATCGCCGCCGCCCTGCTGGCCAACGGCGTGCGCGCGCTCCGCCGCCATGAAGCGAGCGGGACTCCCCGGGGAATCTATTGCAATATCGGGCATTGTTTCGAATGCCGGGTGACGGTGGACGGGAAGGACAACATCCGGGCCTGCCTGACGCCGATCCGCGACGGGATGGTCGTCCGCTCGGGACGGAAATTGCCCGCGCCGTTTGTCGTGGGAGGGGATTCGCTTTGACGGACGTGCTGATCATCGGCGCGGGGCCGGCGGGCCTGTCCGCGGCCATCGCCTGCGCGGAGAACGGACTGCGCGTGAAAATCCTGGACGAATTCGTCAAACCCGGCGGCCGCCTGCTCGGCCAACTGCACCAGGAGCCGGACGGCAAGTGGTGGAACGGCATCGAGGAAGCGTCCGCCCTGCATGAACGGGCGATGTCCCTTGGAGTGGAACTGGTTCTGGGCGCATCCGTCTTCGCGGTGCGCAGAAAGGAGCACGGCTGGCAGGCCGAATCGACCAAGGGCGTCCACCAGGCCCGCGTCTTGCTTCTGGCAACGGGAGCCGCCGAGTGGCCCGTGCCGATCCCCGGTTGGACGCTGCCCGGCGTCATGTCCATCGGCGCCGCCCAGGTCATGACCAACGTGCATCGGGTCAGGGTGGGCCGGCGGGGCGTCATCATCGGGATCAATCTGCTGGCCGCGGCCATCGCACGCGAACTGCAGCTGGCCGGCATCGAACTGGCGGCCATGGTGCTGCCCCTCCGCAGCACGGCGACCGGGGAATCCGCGAATCCGATGCACGTGATGAAGTCGCTGTCGCACATCGCCCCCCTCGCGCCGTCGGCCTGGATCCGCACGGCGGGGAAGCTGCTGAAATACCCCGCCTTCCGGCAGCTCGGGGTGCGCTTCTTCCCGCGAGGCGGCGTCCGGATCTGGGGCATTCCCGTGCATCTTCGGAAATGCGCCGTGGAAATCTACGGCACGTCGCAGGTAAAAGGCGTCCGGATCGCCGACGTGACGCCGGACGGCCGGGTGGTTCCGGGATCGGACAAGGATGTGCCCGCGGATTTCGTCTGCATTGCGGGCGGATTGTATCCGCTGGCCGAACTGGCCGCGGTGGCCGGATGTCCCCTGATGCCCGTGCCGGAACTCGGCGGCTTTGTCCCCGTCCACAACGAGACCATGCAAACGCCGCTGCCGGGCCTGTACGTGGCGGGGAACATCACGGGCATCGAAAACGCCCGGATCGCGATGGCCCAAGGCACGGTTGCGGGACTGTCCATTTCTTTGGACAACGGAAAGGGAGGCGCCGGGATGCGGGAAAGACTGGAACAGGCCGTCGATCACGTCCGGCGCCTCCGTGAAAGCGCGCCGATCCGGTTTCACCCCCGGGTGTCGGAAGGCCGGGCGAAAATGGCCGAGGCGTGGCGTCAACGCCAGGCGGACCAGGGTGCCTCTACCTGAGCAGAAAACCCCGCGGAAACGGATCGGTGGGATCCATCAAAAACTGATGCGTCCCGGTGAGGAACGCCCGGCCCTGGATCCGGGCGATCACCGCCGGTTCGGACCCGGCTTGCGCCAGCCTGGTAATCCGGCCGGAAAACCGGCTGCCCGTGATGCTTTCGTGCACGGTTTCCCGATCCGGGGCCAGTTTCCCCTTCCGGAACCAGACGGCCATGAGAGCCGCCATTCCGGTGCCGGAGGGGGAACGGTCGATCCGTTCGTCCGCGAAGACCACCACGTTTCGGACATGGGCATCCGGTCCGTGCGGCCGCCCGGCAAACACCACCCCGTCGATCGCGGAGAAGTTCCCTCGGAGGGGATGCCGGACGGCCTTTTCCGCTTCCAGTTGGCGCGCGATGCGCACCCCCCACTGACGCAGCCTGGGGAGCTCTTCCACCTCCAAAGAAAGGCCGGCGTCTTCTGCTTCCACCAGAGCATACACCGCTCCGCTGTACGCGATGTCGGCGCTAAAACGCCTGCCCTCCATCTCGATGGGCCGGTCAAGTTCCAGCGCGTGGGAAGGCACGTGGTCATAGGCCACCGAGCGGACCCCCGTATCCGTGCACTCCGCCTCCGCTTCGATTGTCCCCGCCGGCGTATTGATGACGATCCGGGCATGCTCCGCGGCGCGGACAAACCCCGTCTCCAGGACGGCCGTCACCGCGGCCACCACGCCGTGGCCGCTCAACGCGCTGTAACCGCCGGCGTGCATGAAGACGATGCCGAAGTCGGCATCCGGATCGGCCGGCGGGAGGATGACGGCCCCTGCCATGTCCGCGTGTCCGCGAGGTTCCCGCATCAGCATTTGGCGAACCGGCTCCAGGTACTTCTCCGGATGCTCCAGGGCCTCCCTGCCCGCAGGCGGCAAAACGGCGGGAAAACCGCCGGTGACGATCCGCAGCGGTCCGCCGCCGGCGTGCGCGTCCACCGTGGTCAGATATCGTTTGGATTTCATCGTTGTCCTCCGATGTCAGTGAAGTTTGAGTTCCGGAATCAGCAAAAATCCGTCGCGCAGCTCGTCTTCCTCGTGATAAAAAAACGTGTGCATGCCCATGATCCAGGCCGTGCCGGAAATGCGGTTGAGGGTCGCCGGAAATTCGCCGACCTTGGCGACGTCCACCACGCGGGCCGTAAACAGGGACCCCACGATGCTTTCATGCACGAAGTCTTCGCCGATGCCGATCTCCCCTTTGGCGAACAGGGTGGACAGCTTTGCCGAAGTCCCCGTGCCGCAGGGAGACCGGTCGATGCCGCCCGGCGGAACGACGACGGTGTTTTTCAAAGTTGCCCCGGGGGTCGTCGGATCGGTGGAAAACTCCACGTGGGTGACGCCGCGGATAAACGGCGCTTCCGGATGGACCACCTGCCGGACCGCGTTCACCGCGTCGCGGATCTTGACCGCCGTCGCGATGATGTCGGCCGCGTTGGACGGAACGATCTCAAGCCCCAGCTTCCGCGCGTCGACAATGGCGTAGAAGTTTCCGCCGTACGCGATGTCGCATGGCACGGCGCCGATTCCCTCCACTTCGACCTCCACCGAATCGTACAGGAACGACGGGACGTTCAGGAACGAGACCGTACGGACTTTTCCGTCCACGACTTCCAGTTCGGTTTCCACCAATCCCGCCGGCGTGTCCAGCTTCAGCCGGGTGACGGGTTCGACCGCCTCGACCATCCCGGTTTCGACCAGCGCCGTGCACACCCCGATGGTGTCATGCCCGCACATGGGAAGATAACCGCCCGTTTCGATGTAGATGACCCCGATGTCGGCGTCCGGATGGCACGGTTCCACCAGCACCGCTCCCGACATGACATCGTGGCCGCGCGGTTCGAACATCAGAAACTTCCGGATCCAGTCGTATTCCGCTTTCATGTGCAGCATTTTTTCGCCCATGGTTTTTCCTCTCAGCTCGGGCATGCCGCTGATGATGGTTCGCGTGGGGTTGCCTCCCGTATGCGTGTCCACCGTGGTGAACATTTTTTTCGCCTTCATTCGTCCACCCTCTCCCTGCCGGTTTCCGGCGCGCCGTCCGCCCGTTCGGCCCCGGGACCGCGCTCACCGGATGTTTTGCGAAACCGGTCGAACCTGAGCGGTTCGGCCGGAATGATCGTTTCCGATTGCCCCGCGACCAACTCGGACATCAGCTTGCCGGTCACGGCCGCGAGGCTGATCCCGTCTCCCTCGTGACCCGCCGCGATGTAAAAGCCGGGCAGCTCCTCCACGGGCGATACGATGGGCAGATGGTCTTCCGTCCACGGCCTGAGGCCGCAGTATACGCGGATGACGTGGAAATCGCCGATCTTCGGATAGAATCGCAAGGCTCTTTTCGCCATGCAGCGCACCACGTCCATGTCGATCGAGGTGTCGAATCCGACGAACTGGCGGCTGCTGCCGATCAGAAAGTTCTGGCTGGCCGTCGGTTCGAACACCAAAGCGACCCCGTACGCTTCCGTGACGGGATCGACCTTTCGTTTCCCGCCAAATTTCGACATCAGGTAGCCGAATTCCATCACTTTGCGCGGCCCTACCGGGACTTGCCGGGAGGCCACGATCAGATGCCCTTTGCGCGGAAAAACAGGGATGTCAAGGCCGACCATTTCGCCGATGCGGCGCGCCCAAACGCCGGCCGCGTTGATGACCTTGTTGGCCGAAATGTCCCCCCGGTCCGTCACCACCTTGTACGTGCCGTCGGCCGCCCGGCGTTCCACCGCTTTCACTTCGGTGCGGGTCCGCATGACGACGCCGTTTTTCTTCGCCCCTTCGGCAAGGGCGTAGGTCAGCATGTACGGGTTTACCGTCGCGTCGGTGGCGCATTCCAGCCCGCCGGGAAGATCGTCGGCGAAAAACGGGGATTCCTGCCGGATGTCCGAGCGGTCCAGCATGCGAAACGGCAGCCCCGCCGCCTTGTTTTGGGCCACCCACCGCTCGGCCGCTTCCATTTCTTCCTCCGACTCGCACACCAGAATGCTCCCGGGCGCGCGGTATTCGAAGGGATCTTCCAATTCACGGCTGAGCTCGGCCAACAGCTGCTGGCTGACATACGACATCCGGCTGTCAAAGCCGGGGTCCTTGTCAATGGCCAGCACGTTTCCGTCGCATCGCGAGGATGTCCCCGACGCAATCTCTCCTTTCTCCACCACCATGACGTTCATGCCGCGTTTGCCCAGATAATAGGCGGTGGAGCAACCGATGATCCCTCCGCCAATGATGAGCACATCCGTTGCGGCTGTCGCTCCCATCCTGACATCGTCTCCTTCGCCATCCGTTTCGGCCTCCGCACCGGAGTAACTTGCAAAATCCGTGCCACGATCGCATGCACATGTTGACCATGACTGTCCAAAAAAGTTTACACTCCTGTCCAAAGCCATATATAATGGATTTGCCGTCAGTACCTCGCATGAAGGGTGAACCGCGATGAAGCACCGGCTCCCCGCAGTGGAACAGCTCATCCGGACGGACTGCCTGTTCACGGAAGCGGAAAATGCCGAAGACTTGCCCCGGACCCAATCCGAATGGAAGGACAAACGCTACGTCTTTTGGAAAAACGCCGGGGAGGTCTTCTACCTGTCCGCGTCGCAGGCGGAACCTCACGGGGATTTCGCCCGGCTCCCCTGGACGAAAACCGTCCTTGTTCCCCGCAACGGGCCGGAGGAAGCTGCCATCGACGCCGCGGCCCGATACGGGGTGGTCGCCGTCGCGGATGACGCGGGGGCATTCGCCGGCTACATCGAAGCGGCCGGCGCGCTGGCCGCCGTATTCCGGTCGTACCGGTATCTTTCGGCCTATTTTGAAACCTTGCTGGAAACGACCGACGCCTCCATCTCCATGATCGACGAAGAGGGAAGGGTCGCGGTGTGGACGTCGGGCGCGGAACAGCTCTTTTCCATCCGCAAAAGCGACATCCTCGGCAGGCCGATGACCGATTTTTTCCCGCCGGAAATGGTGGAGACGCTCCGGACGCTGAAGACGGGCCGGTCCGTTTTCCGTCACCAGCACCAGCCGCGGCCCGACAAATTCGTGCTGATCAACACCAATCCCGTGCGGGTGGACGGGAAAATCGCGGGAGCCGTCGCGGCGGAAGTCGACATTACGTCCCAGATCCGGCTTCACCACGAGTTGCTCCACATGACGAACAAAGTCCACCACCTGCAAAAGGAAGTCGCCAAACACCATCCCACGCGGGATCCGTTTCTGTCAATCAAAGGCACAAGTCCGGCCCTCAAAAACACCATCGAAACCATCAAAAAAATCAGCGCGACCAAAGCGACGGTGCTCATTCTGGGGGAAAGCGGGGTGGGCAAGGAGCTGTTCGCCAAGGCGATTCACGATTTGCGGGAAGGCGAGGACGCTCCTTTCGTCGCCATCAATTGCGGCGCCATTCCGCCGACGCTGTTTGAAAGCGAACTTTTCGGCTATGAGAAGGGGGCTTTTTCGGGAGCGGACCAGCGGGGCAAAAAAGGGAAAATCGAACTCGCCCGTGGCGGCACCCTGTTTCTGGACGAGATCGGGGAAATGCCCCTGGAGATGCAGGTCAAATTGTTGCGGGTGCTGCAGGAAAAAAAATACTTCGCCGTCGGCGGCACGCAGCTTATCGACGCCGACTGCCGCATCATTGCGGCCACAAACCGCAACTTGCCGGAAATGGTGGAGCAGGGGAAATTTCGCGAGGACCTGTTTTACCGGCTGAACGTCGTCACCGTGGAAATTCCTCCGCTCAGGGAACGCAAAGAGGACATTTTTGAGCTGACCCAGGCGTTTCTGAGCGAATTCATGCTGTCGTACAACCGGCACATCCACGAGTTCCCTCCCGAAGTGATGCAGATGCTGCTTCAATACGACTGGCCGGGCAACATCCGCGAACTTCGGAACACGCTGGAACGCCTCGTCATTTTCGCCACGGACGGCATCGTCAAGAAGGAATACCTGCCCTCGTCCATCACGGGGAACGTTCACCGCGCCGGCGGCAAGCAAGCGCCGTTGCCGGACGCCGAAGATCTTTTCGCCAAGTTCCAAGAGGAGCGGAGCGCCTTCGAAAAGGCGGTCATCCAAAAAGCGATCGAGCTGGAAAACGGCAACAAAATGGCCGCGGCCAAACGGCTGGGGATCTCGCGGGCGACGCTGTACAACAAAATGAACAAGCTGGGCATAAAGTGACGGCCCCGGAAGGACCTAGACTTTCTTCCGCAACCAGGAGGGGAGAATGTGCTCCTCCTCCCGGTATTTGGCGACCGTCCGCCGGGCGATGGGAATGCCTTCCCTCTGCAGCAGGCGGGCGATCGTCTGGTCCGACAGGGGCCTGCTTTTGTCTTCCGCCGCGATCATTTCGCGGATTTTCCGCTTGACGGTCCGGGCCGAAATCCCCGTTCCGTTCCCGGAACGAAACGCGTTGGAAAAGAATTGTTTCAGTTCGAAGACGCCCCTGGGCGTCTCGATGTATTTGCCGCGAACCGCCCGGCTGATCGTGGACACGTGAAACCCGATCTTGTCCGAGATCATTTTCAGGGTCAGCGGTCTCCATTCCGCGCTTTCGCCGGCGAAATACGGCAGCTGCTCTTCCGCGATGGCGTGAATCACTTTTTCCAGCGTCAGACGGCGTTGCCGGACGCTGCGGATCAGCCACTTCGCCGATCTGAGTTTCTTGCGGAAATACCTTTGCTCTTCCCCGGACAAACCGGAATTCCGTTCCGCATACCGGGAGTAATCCGGGTTGATCGCGATCCGTGGCACGGCGCGGTCGTTGATGGCCACGCTCCATTCTTCGACGGACCGGATCATGATTTGCGCGTCCGCCACCACGTAAACGGGTTCGAAACGTCCCAGCGACGCGCACGGGTGCGGATTGAGGCGGCGGATGGCGCAAGCGGCCTGCTCCACATCCGCCTTTTCCGCTCCCAGTTCCCTCGCGATTTGGGCATACCGGCCGCGGGCCAGGTCTTCCAGCCGGTGCTTCACGATTTCTGCGGCGAGCGGCGGAAAGCCGGGATCCCTTTCGATTTGCAGCCGCAGGCATTCCCTCAAATCCCGGGCGCCGATGCCCGGCGGATCGAGGGATTGCAGGACGGCCAGGCACCGTTCCATGAACTCCGGAGACAACCCGAGCATCCCGGCCGCCTCTTCCAGTCCGATCTCCAGATATCCCGCATCGTTCAGGTTGCCCGCCAGGAAGAGAACCGCCCTGCGCATGTCGCGGGACAGGGCCAGTCCCGCCAGCTGGCGGGACACCCAGTGTTCCAGCGAGTCCTCCCGTACCGGAAGTCGGGCGATCGGGTCGACATCGCCGTCCCCGCGGATTCCGGCGCTTGTCCGGCTCTGCCGTTTCCCGTACGGATCGCGGGGAGACACGATTTCGATCAGGGGGTTCTCCGCGGCCACCTCTTCAAGGTAGGCCGTCAGTTCGTCGGACGAAAACTGCAAGATCTGAAGATACTGTTTCAATTCGGGCGTGATCCGCAGTTTGGGCAGCGGGTGCTGTTCCAGCGAGAAGCCAAGCATGGCCCGTTATCCTTTCCACCGGCGACGCCGGCTTGAATTCGATGCGAACGCGCCAATCCCATCTTACCATCCCGGCTTCGGCGCCCACAATCCTGAAGTTCCCCGATCGGAAAGAGCGGCAGGAAACTCAGCGGTTCGGGCGGTTCACCGCATATTCGTACGCGGCCTTGACCGCTTCCGCCTCTTCCGGGGTGAGCGGCAGCCGGGGCGGACGGCACGGACCGGCGGGACGTCCGGCCAGCTCCATGGTATATTTGATGGCCTGCACCAGCCGCGGATTGGCGTCATAGTGGAAGAGGGGGATCAGGTATTTGTAAAGATCCAGCGCTTCCCTGACTTTCCCCTGTCTCGCCCATTCGAACACCTGCACGCTTTCCTTGGCCAGCGCGTTGACGAATCCGGCGATCCATCCGGTGGCGCCGGCGATCGCCCCTTCCACGCCCAGATCGTCCACGCCGATGAGCACTTCCAGATCCGTCTCGCGCAGGATGTCGTGAACGCGGCGCACATCGCCGGAAAATTCCTTGACGGCCACGATGTTTTCGAATTTGGACAGTTCCTTCAGGACTCTGGGCGTGAGATCCACGGGATAGTCGTGGGGGTTGTTGTACACGATGACCGGCAGTCCGACCTTGGAAATCGCCTCATAGTGGGCGATCACTTCCCGTTCGTTGGCCTTGTAGTTGATCGGAGGCAGCGCCATGACGCCGGCGGCGCCTTTGTCCTTGGAAAATTGGACCAGCTCGATCACCTGCTGCGTGGAAGACGCGGCCGTTCCCACGACGACGGGCACGCGTCCGGCCGCCGCCTTGATGGTCTCTTCGATCACTTTCAGCCGTTCATCCGGACGAAGCACAGCATATTCGCCCAGGGAACCCGTGGGAATGATGCCGTGCACCCCTTCCTGGATCAGCCAGTCGACGTGCTCGTGCAGCCGTTTGTAGTCCACCTCGTAATCTTTCGTAAACGGCGTGACGATCGCTGGGTAAACTCCCGGAAATCTGGCCATGGTTGGTTTTTCCTCCCGATGTTTTTTTGATGCAAGCATGCCGGGTTGTAAATGTTGCCGAAAGGTTTCAAGCGGTTGGGTTGCCGGTTTGCCCCGCCCAATCCCCCCTTCATGGATGACTTGCGGCTTCGGGAATGGAACGCGTTCCTTTCCCGGCGCCTTCGCCCCGTCTTTGCATGCAATCCTCGTGCCAAGTAAAGGTTTCGTTTCGGGAGGAAACCAAAAAGAAATTCGCTCGTACCGGACCGCCGGGTCCGGGAGCGAATTTCCCTTGTTCCGCTTCTTCCGTTTGCCTAGTTCCGTTTTACGACCGTCCGACTTCCCCCTGTGGCGATTCCAGAGCCCTTTTCCCCGCTTCCAGCAGCTCAATGATCCGGTCCACGTCGTAGACGCATCCCCGCCAGGTGCCGCCGCTGGCCGCCTGGAGCGCCGCCCACAGGCGCGTGTCGTCCGGCAGCTGCGGATCTTCCGCCAACTCCGGATGCGGGCTGCGCCGCGCCAGGACCCGTGTCCCTTCTTCGGGCGTGGACGGCTGCTCTCCGTCGCCCACCATGTCGATGCGCCCCTCGAGCCGCTCAAGGTCGATCCGGATGTCGATCCAGTCGCCGTCCCGCAACCTGCCCAGCGGACCGCCCGCCAGCGCCTCGGGGCCGACGTGGCCGATGCACGCGCCGGAGGAGACGCCGGAGAAGCGGGCGTCGGTGATGAGGGACACTTTGCCCGCAAACGGCAGGTGTTTGAGCGCCGACGTCAGCTGGTACGTCTCCTCCATGCCGGTGCCGGATGGCCCGCGGCCGATCAGCACCAGGATGTCCCCGCCCTGGATCCGCCCGTCCTTGATGGCCCGGATCGCGGCCCGTTCCGTGGTGAACACCTTCGCCCGTCCGACGTGCCGGTACACCCTGTCTTCGTCCACGCTGGCCGGATCGATGGCCGCCGTCTTGACCACCGACCCTTCCGGGGCGATATTGCCGACGGGAAAACAGACCGTCGAGGAAAGCCCGGCGGCCCGCGCCTTATCCGGCGGATAGATGACCGTGTCGGGATCGACGCCGTCCCGCTCCAGCAACAGCTTGCGCATCCGGTGACGGCGTTCCGACGACTCCCACCAGTCCAGCACGGCTCCAAGCGTTTCGCCGGTGGCGGTGAGCGCCCGTTCGTCGAGGAGGCCGAGCTTCCTGAGGTGCAGCATCACTTCCGGCACGCCGCCGGCCAGAAACACGCGGACGGTCGGATGGGGCACCGGTCCGTTCGGCAGGACGCTCACCAGACGGGGAACGCTCCGGTTCACTTCGTTCCAGTCGGAGACGTCCGGAACGCGCAGTCCGGCGGCGTGGGCCACGGCGGGCAGGTGCAGCAGCAGGTTGGTGGAACCGCCGAAGGCGGCGTGCACGGCCATCGCATTGCGCACGGCCGCGTCGGTGACGATATCGGCGGTCTTCACGCCCCGCTCCGCCATGCGCAGCACCGCGCGGGCGGTCTGGCGGGCCGCTTCCGCCCAGATCCGCTGCCCCGACGGGGCCAAAGCGGCGTGCGGCACGGTCATGCCGAGCGCCTCGGCGACCACCTGCGAGGTGGCGGCGGTGCCGAGGAACTGGCATCCGCCGCCCGGCGTGGCGCACGCCCGGCAGCCCAGCTCCGCCGCCTCTTCCAGCGTCAGCTCGCCCCGCGAGAACCGGACGCCGATGGTCTGCACCTTGCCGGCGTCTTCCCCCCGCTCGGGCGGCAGCGTCACGCCGCCCGGCACCACGGCGGCGGGCAGACCGCCCATGCCGGCCAGGGCGATCATCATCGCGGGCAATCCCTTGTCGCACGTGGCGACGCCGATCACCGCCCTGCGGGTCGGCAGCGAGCGGATGAGCCGCCGCAGGACGACGGCCGCGTCGTTGCGGTACGGCAGCGAATCGAACATGCCCGTCGTCCCCTGGGAACGGCCGTCGCAAGGATCGCTGACATAGCCCGCGAAGGGGATGCCGCCGGAGGCGGCGACCTCCTCCGCGGCGGCTTCCATGAGCAGGCCGACTTCCCAGTGGCCCGTGTGGTAACCCAGCGCCACGGGCCGGCCGTCCTTGTCCCGGATGCCGCCCTGCGTGCCGAGGATGAGCACTTCCGGGCCTCTCAGCCGGGCGGGCTCCCACCCCATTCCGACGTTCTGCGTCCATCCGAACAGATCTCCGCTCGGACGCTCGCGCAGCATCTCCGGCGTAAGGGGCAGCCTGCCCTCCGGCCCGGGCGCGCGCGTGGCGATCTCATAGCATTCGTCATCCGGCATGCCCAAAAGGGTTTCCAGCGTATCGGTCACGGCGCACGACTCTCCTTGCGACAACGGCAATCCCTCTCCGGAAGACGCCGGAAAAGGATTGCCGCGTCAGATTTTGTTCAGGTTCAGCCTTTGATATACACGGTTTTCACGGCGGTGTAGAATTCGATGGCGGCGGTGCCTTGTTCGCGGGAATGGGAGCTGGACTGCTTCATCCCGCCGAACGGCGCCTGCAGCTCGACGCCGGCCGTTTCCTCGTTCACCCGCACGAGTCCGGCGTCCATGTCCCGGACAAAGGCGAGCACGTTGCCGATGTCCCGTGTGAAAATCGACGCGCTCAGGCCGTAGTCGGAATCGTTGGCCAGCCGGATCGCTTCCTCCAGGTTTTCCGCCTGGACGAGGGCGATGACCGGACCGAAGATTTCCTCCCGGAAAATCGTCATATCCGGCGTCACGTCTTCAAACACCGTGGGTTCCACGAAGAAGCCGTCGGCCAGCTTGCCTTCCTGCAGCCGTCTGCCGCCGCAAAGCAGCCGTGCGCCTTCCTCCTGGCCTTTCCGGATATAGGAAAGCACCGTTTCCATCTGGCTTTCGCTGGCGCAGGGGCCGAGCCAGGTGGAGGCTTCCATGCCGTCTCCGATTTTGAGTTCCCGGGTTTTTTCCAGCAATTTTTCCTTGAACGCCGGATAGATGTCCTTCTCCACGATGACGCGGCTGGTGGCGGTGCACTTCTGCCCGGTGGAACGGAACGCGCCGCTGATGGTGGCGTTCACCGCCAGCTCCAGGTCGGCGTCCTTGGCCACGATGACCGGGTTCTTGCCGCCCATTTCCAGCTGATATTTCGCGCCGCGGGCAACGGCCGCCTGGCTGATCCGTTTGCCGACCCCGTTGGAGCCGGTGAAAGTGATGCCGTGAATGCCGGGATGTTCGGCAATGCCCTGCCCGACGACGGAGCCGCTGCCGATGATGAGGTTCAGCACGCCCGCGGGCAGTCCCGCCTCATGGAAGCATTCCGCCAGTTTGACGGCGGTGACGGCGGTTTCCGTGGCCGGCTTCCACACCACGGTGTTGCCGTAGATCAGGGCAGGCGCGATTTTCCACATCGGAATGGCCACGGGGAAATTCCAGGGCGTAATGACACCGACCACACCCAGCGGGACGCGAACCGTGAACATGAACCCGGCGGCGTCCGTGGCCGGGATGACGTCGCCGATTTTCCGGGAGCCCTCTCCGGCGTAATAACGCAAGAGCGCCACGCCGCGGGCGGTTTCGCCCTTGGCCTCGGGGAGTGTTTTCCCCATCTCCCGGGTCATCGTTTCGGCGATTTCGTCCAGCCGGCTTTCCAGGATATTCGCCACTTTGTAAAGCAGCTGGCCGCGGGCGGGGCCGGACATGCGGCTCCAGGACTTCGCCGCCGCGTTGGCGGCCGCCACCGCCGCTTCCAGATCCTCCTTGCCCGAATTCGGCACGATGCCGACCACATCGTGGCGATTGGCCGGGTTGATGCTGGAGACGGTATTGCCGGTGGCCGAATCTTTCCACTCGCCGTTGATGTAATTGCGATAGACCGGTGCGGTGGTTTGCGTGTCGGTCATAGCCGATGCCTCCTTTATTTATTGGTTTGCAAATTCGGACGCGGCCGCGACGGGATTGACCAGTGTGCCGATGCCGGTGATTTCGATTTCGATGCGGTCGCCGGGCTGCAGCGTGAAGCGGCCGGGAGGCACGATACATGTTCCGGTCAGCAGCACCGTCCCGTCATAGAGCTCGTTGTCCCGGGCCAGGTACGACACCAGTTCGTCCAGTTTCCGCTTGAGCTGCCCCGTGCTGGCCGACCCCTGCACCGCCAGCTCGCCGCCGCGGTAGATCCTGAGTTCGATGGTCAGGTCGTAGGGGTTCGCCACGGTTTCGGCGAGGCGGACCGCCGGGCCGATGGCGCAGGAGCGGCGCCAGATCTTGGCCTGCGGCAGGTAAAGCGGGTTTTCGCCTTCGATGTCCCGGCAGCTCATATCGTTGCCCACCGTATAGCCGAGAATCCGTCCGTTCCTGTCGAGCACCAGGCCCAATTCGGGTTCGGGCACCTGCCAGGAGGAGTCGCTGCGGATGCAGACGGGCCGGTTCGGCCCGACGGTGCGGGCGGCCGTCGATTTGAAGAAGATTTCCGGCCGTTCGGCCTGGTACACTTTATCGTATACCGTTTCCTGGCCGGAGGCGCCCTGCGATTCCTCGTTGCGGGCTTCCTTGCTGCGTTCGTAGGTGACCCCCGACGCCCAGACTTCCGGGGCTTCCACAGGCACGAGCAAATTCAGGCTGCGCCAGTCTTCCGTCAGGGGCCTGGCGCCTTCAATCTCGCGGCGGACCACTTCCGAGGGCGTGATCCCTTCCGCGTCCGCCCGGCGCACCAGGGCCATCAGGTCCGGTTCCTCCAGCGTGTACGCACGGCCGTCGTCGGTCACCGCGGCGAGCCTCGGCGGACCGTCGTCCCGTTCCACGTAACGGATGATCCTCACGTGAACTCCTCCTTAAATGATGGTTATGGTTATTGTTTTATAATATCAAACTATGTTTGATATGATTGCAAAACATAATATAACACACCCCGGAGACCGTGTCCATCGACTTTCCGAACCGGCGGCCTGCCGATTTGTCCAATCGACGTCCCGCCTTCCTTCCGGACAGCGAACCGTCAACTTCCCGGCTTCGCCGTTTACCGGTCCGGTGTCCGGTGCCCGAGGCGGGCGGATATCGCCCCGGCCGTCCTGCGGATCAGATCGGCGAACCGCCGGCATTCCTCCTCGCTCACCCGGGCGGTCACAAAGGAAAGGCTCGTCGCCGCGGCCAGCTTGCCGTCGTGGCCGAAGATCGGCGCCCCCACGCACCACACGCCGGGTTCGTTTTCCTCCCGGTCGTGGGCGCATCCTTCCTGCCTGATCCTCTCCAACTCTTGGCGGAACCGCTCCGGTGAGTCGATGGTGTTCGGCGTATGCTTCGCGAAGCGATAATTCTCCAGCAGCCGCTCCGTGATGTCCGGCGGCTGGAACGCCGCCAGCACCTTGCCGCCCGCGCTGCTGTGCAGGGGCACCCTGCGGCCGATGCGGGAATAGCGGATGGGCGCCTGCGCGCCTTCCACCTTGTCGATGTACACCCCCTCCTGTCCGTCCAGGACGAGCAGGTGGACCGTCTGCCCGGTGGCTTCCGACAGTTCCTCGAGGAACGGCCGGGCCACGTTGCGCAGATCCAGACCCGCCAAGAGCAGCTGGCCTTTCTCCAGCAGGCGCAGGCCCAGGCGGTATTTGCCGGTGTTCGGGTCCTGGTCGATGTATCCGTGCATCCTCAGGGTTTTGAGCAGCGCGTGGGTCGTGCTTTTGTGCAGGTTCATGCGCTCGCTGATTTCCGTGATTTTCAGCTCGGGGGTGTGCTCGTCGAACAGGTCGAGAATCCGGAGCGCCCGGTCGAGCGCCTGGATGATGGGCATGTCGTCGTTTGGCTCCTTTGCGCGATTGTTCTATTTTGTAAAACAATATTCTATATTATCAATTCTAATTCCTCTGTGACGCGCTTGCAAATCGGGTATAATCTGGTTCAAAACCCAGGGAGGACTGGAAACGAATAAACAGTGGACATTTTCGCCAAAGCATCGCAGAATGGAAGCACCGGAGCACATATTTCCGAGAGGAGTCCGAACGCCATGAACTTCCTTCACCGGCTGGCACCGCCCCGTTTCAGCCCGCTGTGGTTCGTGTACGGACTGGTTTTTGCCGCGCTTGTCGCCGCCGCCCTGTGCGCCCATCTGTATTACCTGCAGGATTGGTCCGCAACCATCGCCTGGCGCAGGGTGTTGCTGGCGCTGGGCTTGTCCGCCGTCATCCATCTGCCGGGGTGGCTGGGGCTCAGGCTGCTTTGGCTGTGCGGCGCCGCCGGCGTGGTGATCGGCGTCTTTTTGCTCGTCCGGTACACCCTGGAAGGCATGGACGGCTGGGGGGATCTGATCGGCGCGCTGACCATGCTGTTCATCATCGGCATCGGGTTGGCCGTCGGCGCGGCGGCGGAGATCTCGCTGGCTCTGTGGAAATGGTACCGGAAAAACAAAAGCCGCGCCTGATTCGCCGGTCACTCCGGTTCCTCCGCAAGGCGCGGCCATTCGTCTTCTTCGGTTCGGACCGGATGCGGGGTTGAGCGGCATTGTGTCCGGGCCCGATTCGCCGTCACCGACGGGCGGCGATCCGTCTCACTCCGCCTCCGGGATCAGCCCGGCCCGGTGCAGGATGGTCACCAGCCGGTAAAAATCGAACGATCCTCCGTCCGGCGTGTCAATCAGCTTTGCACGCACGGCGGCCTCGACGGCATTTTTGGCCCAGGGCGGAATGTCCATATTGCTCCGCTTTTGCAGAGTTTCGACTTCCTTGCGCAGTTTTGCCACCTGTTCGGTCAGTTCCCTCAGCGCCTCCACGGCCTTCTCCGCCTCCCTGTCATGCTTGTCGAGTTGGTCTCTCCTGATGATGTCCCATAATTTCGAAGCATAATTCGGGTCCGTCGCGTAACCGCACGCCTGGAGCATTTCCGCCTGCTCCTTCGGCGTTTTCGCGTCAATCACCCGCTTGTACCGCTGCAACCGGAAAAACAGGAGGGCCTGGTCTTTCAGGCAATGTTCGATCGAAGCATAGGCCCGAAAATCGGCGGTGGGTGTTTCGACCCGTCCCTCATAGACCTCCCACGTCTTTTTGCTGACCGCTTTCCCGTCCCAATACGGCGTCCGTGCGCCGTCGCCGACCTTGTACCCCACAAGGTTGTTCCAGCTGTTCAGCTTGCCGCCGGTTTCCAGCACCATCTGCGCAATGCTGACCGACGGGAAAAGCGGGCCGCCGTCGACCCTCACCTTCACGGCCACCGGCGCCACAACGGCGATGAATTCCGCACGGGTCACGATTCGATCACCCCCTCATGCGAGGACGAAGATCGCGGGAAGACTTTCCGGCCATTCCGGCCGTTTGGGCAAGCACTTCCCGATCTATTCATCATATCCGGCGAAGCTTTCAAACGCGCCAGCCTTTGTCCATAAGAAAGAAAAAGCAGCCATTTAGGCTGCTTTCCGCGAATTTTCCTTCTTATCCGAGATTGTTGATGTTGACCAAGCGGACTTGGATCAGCCGGACGGGGAAATGGACTTCAATGGAACCCATGAATCATCGTTGATTATCTATGGAATCATCGCTTCCTTGTCGATAAGTCCGCGGATAAAATCCACGCATTTTTGCATGAGGTTTTCCAACTCTTCAGGATGTCGGCAATCCATTTCCAACAAAGGATGAGCCCAGTCCTGGTCTTTGATGACCTTGATGGCAAAGTTGCTTCTGTACCATCCCAAATCCAGCACATATTTCCCGTCAAAATACGAGACTTGAAACAAATCTTCTTCCCGTAAATCCCTGGGGTCATCCGTGGCATTGTAAGTGATGACCCCCGGGGAAAAATCAATAGACTCGAACATCCCTGTCACCGCATTTCGTCATGCATTGGAATTCCACCGCTGAAGCGCGGAAAATTGCCTGTGGTCTTTCATGGTCCCATCCGGTCCGGCTTCTTCGGCATATCCGCCGACGGCGAAGGCCAAGGAGGTCGGGCTTTCCAGAACAGCCTTGGCATACGTTTTATGGACGGCATAAGCCCCCTTCGAGGCCGGAGCCAGTTCGGTCATGTCCTCGTAAACCTCGTCAAAAACATACTCGGTGTAATTGCCCATTTGGATCCGCAGCATCCTGGCCGGTACGCTTGCTTTCACCCGGATGCCATCGCCGATATCGGCAACAAACGTATATTCCCTGAAGACGTAAGACACGTCCGAAAGGGAGGGCGGGGCGCCTTTTCCGGTCCGCGCGAAACGACGGTCCAGAAACTCGGCTTCGGAAATTTCGCGATACCCGAGATCTTTAATGCTTGTGGTCTTCGCCGTATCCATCGCCCTGCGGACAACCGTAACGCCGGGAGCCAGCGTCACATGGGATTTTCCCAGCGGGAATTCCGGTTCCCGCGATGAAGCGCATGCGGTACACGCGATCGCCAGGTTTAGCGCGGCCGCCGAGACCGCCAGCTTTTTCGGCATCTCGCGAACACCTTCTCCCGGTAAAATGATGGAAATACAAATTATTGTTATTATGGTTATTATGAAATGGCGCAATTCTATTGTAAAGCAAACCCGGAGCCCGTGGCGCTTTTTCTCGCGCGCGCCGATGCGATAAAATGGACACGATTCCATAAGCGAGGAGCATCAACCATGATCTACCCCTACCACGGCAAGGAACCGAACATCCATCCTTCCGTTTTCATCGCGGATTACGTCACCATCTCGGGGGACGTGACCATCGGCGAGGACAGCAACATCTGGTTCGGCACCGTCATCCGCGGCGACGTGGCGCCGACGATCATCGGACGACGCTGCAGCATCCAGGATCTGAGCTGTCTTCATCAAAGCCCGAACAACCCTCTGATCATCGAGGACGAGGTCATCGTCGGCCACAAGGTGATGCTGCACAGCTGCATCATTCGCACGCGGGCGCTCATCGGCATGGGGGCTGTCGTCCTGGACAAAGCCGAAATCGGCGAAGGCGCCATCGTCGCCGCCGGAACCGTGGTGCCTCCCGGGAAAAAAATCCCCCCGCATACGGTGGCGATGGGAAATCCCGCGAAGGTCGTCCGGGAAGTGACGGACGAAGAGCGCAAGGACATGGACCGCATTGTCAGGCAATATGTCGAACGAGGGAAGTATTATCAATCGCTGAAAAAATGACCAAACCCCGTCCTGCCGCACGGCAGGCGGGGTATCTTTTTAAAGTAATCTGGTTTGATTTTTTACAGCACTTTGTACCAGACAAAATACAAAACGCACATAAGCATGATGAGCAAACTCCAAGACTTAATCCACTGTATCTTTTATTTTTCACAAAACAAATTCTTGGTACTTTTTTTTCAGAAAATCTATTAACACCTTTTATCATCTCCGTTATCCCATAATCCTTATCCAGCATCCAAACGATCAAAAGGCAAGAGGCCCCAAATCTATCCAGAATAAATACTCTTGATGTAAAATGTAATCGAAGAAAATTAAAGATTAAATAAGTAAATAGATTAACATTTTAGAGTGTGGGAGGGTTATAATTGAAAAAAATTATATCCGTTGGTTTATTATTGTTTGTATTTTTGTTTACTTTCGCCATTCATGTTAGTGCTCATCCTGGAAGAACCGATGCGAAGGGTGGCCATACTTGCCGCACCAACTGTGAAAAATGGGGACTAAAATACGGAGAGTATCACTATCATACCGGCGGCAGTAACAGCAGTAACAACACCGTCAGAGACAGTAATACAAACAGCAGCAGTAAATCATCTTATACACAACCTCAAAAGAAAGCGGCTTATCAATCAGCTGACGTAACTGTCTATTTTAATGGTGAAAAATTAAACTTCGATACAAACCCGATAAAGATCAATAACACAATACTGGTTCCTATGCGAAAGATTTTTGAAGCACTTTTAATGCATTAGTCCAATGGGATGCTTCTTCACAAACCGTCACCGCTACGAAAGATGATACGGAAATCAAAATCACCATAGGAAGCAACACAGCTTATATCAACGGGTCCAGCGTCAGCCTGGTTGAACCGGCAGTCATCGTCGATGGAAGCACAATGGTCCCGCTACGCTTTGTTAGTGAGAGTCTAGGCGCTACAGTGGAATGGGACAACTCTACCCAACCAATTAAAATCACAAACTAACAAATCATACGCTTTTTTCAAGACCTGCCTTCCAAATACGGCATGGCGTCGCCCCGCTTCTCGGAGGCCAGCTGCAGGAACTGCCCGCGCAGCCAGTCGAACCATTCCCCGTGGGAGCGCTCCAGGCCAATCCGGTCCTTCCCGTTCAGCCGGTATTCGCGAATTTCGCCGGACAGCGCCGCCCGCAGCAGGTAGAACCATTTCGGCTCGTACAGGATCGACAGCTTGTCCGCCCAGCAAAGCCTGCTGGGGGCCTTCCCGTGCAAACGGGCGTAATGACGGCTGTGATACAGCACCAGATCACCGTATTCGTCGCCGAACAGGCGGCGGGCGATCCTGGCGCCCAGTTCCGGATGCCGCTGGCCTTCCGGGCCGTCGATGTTCGGCACACACCAGTAGCCCCAATCGTGGATGAAGATGCAGACGACCTCCCGCCAGCCGGGCCTGCCGTAAAGTCGGCACCATGCCTTGTAGACTGTCCAGGGGTGCCATAGAAACTGGTGCACGCCAAACAGCAGGCTCCGGCGCCCTACCGGAAACCACTTCTGTATCATGCCTCGCCCCTCCGAACAAATGTTCCTATTCCATTATACAAACACTTGTTCGAATAAACAAGGGGCGAACAAAACAAGCCGGGTGGGACATTGGGCTTATCTTCCCATGTTACTCCAGACCTGCAATTGTGTCGTTCGGCCCTTATCGATCGAGTCACGGTCCTGGTACACTTAAAAGAGAGGGCCTGAGCGAGTGCGGAGCGTGGTGAAAACATTTGGAGCTGCGACATATCCGGTACTTCGTGGCGCTGGCCGAGGAACTCAATTTCAACCGGGCCGCCGAAAGGCTGCACATCTCTCAGCCTCCGCTCAGCCGACAAATCCGGGAGCTTGAAGAAGAAATCGGAGTCAAGCTGTTCCACCGAACCAAACGTCAGGTGGAACTTACCCCGGCCGGCCGGGCTTTCCTTGTCCGGGCCTATGAAATCCTTGACCGGGTGGAACGAAGCCGAATCAGCGCGCGGCTGGCCTCTACAGGGCAGGAGGGAGAGCTCCGCATCGGCTTCACCGGAACCGTTTTCGACCTCATTCCGACGCTTAAAATTTACCAGGCCCGTTTTCCTCATGTGGGCATTATCCTGAAACAGCTAAGTTCCTCCTTACAGATCAAAGCTCTGCACGAAAACCACCTGGACATCGGCGTCCTGACCATCCCGGTCCACAGCAGCAAGATCAGCACACGTCCATTGCTGCGCGCTCCCTTCATGGCGGCTTTGCCGGAGGACCATCCGCTCGCAGACAAACAATCGCTGTCCATCCGCGACATGGCGGAGGAAACCTTTATCATCACACCGCCTTCGGTGGGACCCCTCTATTACGATACGGTGATGAGCCTGTTCCGCCATGAAGGCCTGATGCCCAAAATCATCATGGAAGCGCAGGACATGCATACCGTGATCGCCCTTGTCTCCGGCGGAATGGGCATCACGTTGACGCCTTCGCCGTACCGGCCTGTACGGGGAATTGTCAAGAAACCCGTCGACGGCGTCAATCTGTCGCTGCAGGTATGGCTGGCGTGGCGCAAGGACTCGGTTTCGGAAGTTTTGGCGCAATTTCTCGAGTTTTTCAATTCCCATTACAACGAATCGGATGACCGCTGGATCGGGTAAGTTCCCGTCCGGCGCCAGACAATGGCGGCTTCGAACCGCGGATGTCCGCGGATCGAAGCCGCCTTTCGCTTGATGGCCAGGATGGATTTCCGGTTTGGTCACATGATCAAGTTAAGCGGGAACCCGCGGGAACTGTACCTCTTGTCCAGATCCACATGCGGGAAATATTCCACCGCCACATCCCATGCTTCATCCGAATCGAAGCCGCACATGATCAGCGAACCATGCAACCTATACCGGGTGGCGACTTGCAGGTAGTGGTGCATCAGCGCACCGCCGACCCTCCAGACGCTGAATCCGGCCTGTTGCATGCAGGTGCAGGCGTAAAGCCCGTCGCCGCCGGTCGCATCGGTAAGCTCTCCGTACACTTCGTCGGCATTCCAGGGCAGCAACGCCTTTGCGATGTCCTCCCATTCCACCTCATGACCAAAGACAAACTCGATCCAACTGTGCCGGAAGAAATCGATCACATCCCGCGCGGAATGGATGATGTTCCTTGGCCTCAGCACGTTATAGAATATGGATCCCCAGAGCTCGTAAGGCACATGGAACTCTTCATGCATCCACGCGACGGTATAGTAATGATCAAACCCGGCATCCAGCATGGTTTCGAAGAGACGGAAACAGAGCCCGCGATCCTCGTAGGTGCTGCAATCCAGCCCCGTCGTTTTGAACGAAGCGGCGATCGCCCGCAGCACTTTGTCCATGCCGAACGTGCTTTTTCCCCCCGCGCAGAGCGGCAACCCCGTCAGTTCGCCGTTCTTGCAGTCGGTCAGTTCCTTGAGCATCAGGGCATAATCCAGTTGCCAGCCTGCCGCTCCTTTGTTCGGCATCGTCATGGCGGCAAGCCCCACATCATACCCGTTGCTCGCCAGCAACCCCGCAATCTTGAGCGGGCTGAAACCGTATTGCTGCATGATCCGTACCGCCGTGTGCCCGTCGACGCCCAATTCGGCGAGTTTCACGGCGAGCGCGTCCGGATTGTTGAAAGTACCTCGCGGTCCGTACGCCCAGACCAGATCGCTGAGGGAGCCCGAGCCCCCATAGGCCGCATTAATGTAACCCATGACCTCGACCGGATCGTCCGTCCCAAGGTGCGGGAGAATCTCCAAAATGCCGTATTCGCCGTCGTATCTCAGATGCCAGACGATCTCCTCCATCGAGGTCTTGTCATACACGGTCCGCAAAATCTGCATCGCATCCGGAATGTTGAGGCCCAGCGTGGCCTTGAACGTGGTCAGGAAATGCGAGATGTAGATCGTCCCCGTCACTCCCGCCTGCTTCAGCACGTCCGCGACGGCCAACGGTTGCCAGATGTTGAATTGATCGTCCAGCAACCAGATCATTTGGGCGAGTCCCGCTCCGTTGGCGGCCAGGCCCTGAACGGCTTCCACCGGTGTCAAATCGACCACGTCCCCGATTTCTTCAATCAAGCAGCCGCCAAAGGTCTGCAGCATTTTAATCAGCTCGACATTGTCGGAGCCGTAGTAGGTCCGGAGGATACGGATCGCCGCATCCAGGTCGGTGCAGCTGGCGTATCCGATTTCGAACAGATAATGCGACATTTGTTCAATCGTGGCTTTGCTGCCGTGGGCGTTCAAATGATGATACAGATAGGCCGCGAATTCGTCTGCGGAATATCCCATTTCGTATATGAGATTCAAACGTTCCTCCAGCAATAAGGGAGCCGCCCTTAAGATTTCGTCCAGCCTGTAACCCGCTTGACTCATGAACCGGACTTTGTCTTTCCAAGTCGGAAGAACGTCCGCAACATATTCCCAGAAGCCTTGAAGGACGCCTTTCAAATTATTCTCGTCCGCGGCGCGGGCCGTATTCGCCAGGATTCTCGCCACGGCGAGGTTGTCCAGATGGAACACATGCCTCAGCGCGTCGATCGTTTCGGACAAATCTTGATACAGCGGCGTGTAGGGTTGCGTTTGAAGATACGCGTTGCGAATCTGCATGAACTCCTCGGGCGTGACCCCGTATACATTCGACAACACACCGGCTACCGTCTTCATATCCATCCAGCTCCAGCCCATCGAAAGCAGCGCGGTACCGGTCTCATGGGCGTCTTTTCCGAACAGATCCCTGAGAATTTCGGCATATTTGTCCGGATTGCCCGGATTTTCCGTTTGCCACACCAGTAGAAGGATTTCCTTCGTGTTAAGATTGAAGCCGGTGACGTCACGCAGGTTCACCAGCGCCTCTTCGATCGACAAACCGAGGGCAAGCAAGTTGTTGATCATGTTGACCAGAGTCGTCGGGATGGGGGCGGGCTTGTTGGAATGCAACCACACCACATACGCCAACTCGTGCGGGCCATAGCCAAGATCCCTGAACAGGTACAGCAAATCCAAGTTCGCTACGCCATAATAAGTCTTTATTAAATAGTGCAACCGGTCGGTGTTCAGGCCCCACACTTCCATCATGGCCAAGGCCGCGTCGAAGGCAGGGTATCCCGCATTCTTGATATTCAGTGTCGTATAGTTTTGGCGAAGCTCCTCGTTGTAGCTTGCAGGAGGATAGAATCTTGCCAGCGCGCGGATGGCCTCCGAAACGGTGTATCCCGCCGCAAAGAAAGCCTTCGCCAAACTGGACGAACTGACTTCGGTTTCATAAATCTTCAGCAATTCGTCGGTTTCCTGATAGGTCAGCCCGGCGGCTTTCCAGCGGGTGACGATCTCTTGCAACGTCAGCAGGGAACCGCCGGCGTCATAGAACAATTCCGGCCATGCGGTTCTGGCCGAGTTCCAGTTGGGATTGCCGCCGATGGAGAGAACGGCCCGAATGACATCATACGGCGCGTATCCCGCATCCGTCAGCGAGCTGCCGATTTCTCCGCGTTTTGCCGTATTGGCCGAATAGAGATTCCACAGCGCGGAAGCCGCTTCATTGACGGTGTAATTTTGGACGTGGAGCGCCAGGGCGAGATCCCGCGTATCGCTCACGCCGAGGCCGGCAAGCGTTGTTACCAGCTCCGACGCGGTGCGGCGAATCGTGTTGTCCCCGCCCAGCTTCGGTTGAAATACAGAAGCGATCTGGCCGGCATCCGCCGAGAACATCGACACCAGCATGTTGTACACATCCTGGTTGTCGACACCGGCAATGCGCAGGGCAAGGCCGATGACCAGGGCCGTTTCGCCCTGGTTTTTCAGCACCGCCGCCACATCCTCGGCGCCGTATCCGTTCGCCAGGAGGCTTTCCACGATGGCGGCGATCCCGAAGCCCGCGGCCTTCAGCTCGGAAATCAGCGCGGAGAGCGTTTTTCCGGCGTCCTTTCCGTTTGAAACCAGCGCGCCGATCGTGGGGATGACTTCGGTGAAGCCGCCCACCGGTTTGTCGTCCGCCGTCTTGAGTCCGGAGGGCGTATACGTGACAGTCACCATGCCGTCGGTGATGCGTTCCTCGAGAATGACCAGCAGAACGGACGAATCTTCCTCATCCAGCAGGACATCGGTAGCTTGATTCGGCGTGCCGTCGACGGTGACGGAAAAACCGGAGACCGCACTTCCGTCCGGAGCGGCCAGCGGCGCATCAAAGCGCAGTTTAATGCCGACGGCATAAGGATCGCTGGTAATGGACTCCGGAAGCACGCCTTCTTTCACCGTCACCGTCGCCGTCACATAAAGCGGAACACCCGGGTTGGGCGCTACCGCCGCGGGCAACGTGAACGTCCCCTTCGCCGTATACTCTCCCGGCTCATCTTTTTGATAACCCTCTATCGACCAAATCAGCTCCACGGTGTGCGTGCCGCCGTCGCTGTCCAGGATCGTCGTCTCCGGCGCCTTCGCTTCAAGCTCCGCAATGACAGCCTCTTCGACCGTGCCGTACTCGACCTCCACATCCGCCGATACGGGAGTTACGCTCACGATCTTCGGCTTCTCTTGCACCGTCACCGTCGCTGTCACATACAGCGGAACATCCGGGTTGGGCGCCACCGACGCAGGCAGCGCGAACGTCCCCTTCGCCGTGTACTCGCCCGGTTCTTCTTTTTTATATCCCTCAATCGACCAGGTCAGCCCAACGGTGTGCGTGCCGCCGTCGCTGTCCAGGATCGTCGTCTCCGGCGCCTTCGCCCCAAGCTCCGCGATGACCGCCGATTCTTCCGTGCCGTATTTGACCTCCACATCCGCCGACACGGGCGTTGCGCTCACGATCTTCGGCTTCTCTTGCACCGTCACCGTCGCTGTCACATACAGCGGAACATCCGGGTTGGGCGCCACCGACGCAGGCAGCGCGAACGTCCCCTTCGCCGTGTACTCGCCCGGTTCTTCTTTTTTATATCCCTCAATCGACCAGGTCAGCCCAACGGTGTGCGTGCCGCCGTCGCTGTCCAGGATCGTCGTCTCCGGCGCCTTCGCCCCAAGCTCCGCGATGACCGCCGATTCTTCCGTGCCGAATTTGACCTCCACATCCGCCGACACGGGCGTTGCGCTCACGATCTTCGGCTTCTCTTGCACCGTTACCGTCGCCGTTACATACAGCGGAACATCCGGGTCGGGATCCACCGACGCGGGCAGCGCGAACGTCCCCTTCGCCGTGTACTCGCCCGGTTCTTCTTTTTTATATCCCTCAATCGACCAGGTCAGCCCAACGGGATGTGTATCGCCGTCGCTGTCCGTGATCGTCGTCTCCGGCGCCTTCGCCTCAAGCTCCGCGATGACCGCCGATTCTTCCGTGCCGTATTTGACCTCCACATCCGCCGACACGGGCGTTGCGCTCACGATCTTCGGCTTCTCCTTCACCGTCACCTTCGCCGTTACCCGCAGCGGCACCGACGAACCGGACGCCACCGCCGCGGGGAGCGTGAACGTTCCGACGGCCTCGTATTCCCCCGCCTGTTCCCCGTTATAATCGGCGATCGTCCAGGACAGACGCACGGTGTGCTTGCCGCCGTTGCTGTCCGTAATTGTCGTCGTCGCCGCCAGTTTTCCGACGGCGTCATTCAGGCTTGTCCCGTATTTGACCGTCACATCCGCCACGCCGTCGACGGACACGATGACAGGCCTTGCCGGTGCGGGTGTCCCGCCGCCGGGAGACGTGTTGCCGCCCCCTGGCGTGTCGGGAACCGCTGGAGCGGGCGGTTCCCCGGAGCCGCGCTCATCGCCGCCCACCACCACCGTGACGCCTTCCGGCACCACCAGATTCTCCGGCTCGCGCTCAAACGTGGCGCCCGGCGCGTGGACGACCGCATGGGTCACCTGGCCGCCGCCGGTCACCCGGGCATCCGATTCGAGAACCAGGGTTTCCACCTTGGCATTTTCTGACACATTCAGCGTCGTATTGGCCGTGTTTTCCGTCACGGTCAGTTCGGCGACCGATCCGCTTTGAATCTGTAAGGTCACGTTCGGGGCATCAACGACCACCGTGGAAAAATCCCCGTTCAGCGTCACAACGGGAGCGCCGGACTCGGGGTCCGACGTGATGGTGACTTCGCCGAATCCTTCCCCCGTGGTTTCTTCTTCCTCCAGAATCGCCCCGGATTCCAGCAGGATCTGGCGGATGACGGTGCTTCCCGCCGCGACGATGCGCACCTCACCCGTTTTCTTGTTGACGATGACCGCTCCCAACTCGGTGTCGATCAAGCGGATGCTGTTTGCGCCGCCTCCGCGGATGAACGTCTTTCCTTCCACCGTGACGCCCTGGAGCGTCACGTCGCCTTCGCCGACGGACTCTCCGACCCACAGGTTCCCTGTAATCCGCACATTTTGCAACGTCACGCCGGCGGACGTCATCACCACGTTGCCTTCGATGGTCTGGACCTGCTCAGGGTCGCCATAGGTTCCCGCCTTGATCAGCTTCCGGGCCGCCGTCCGGTCCAGCGTGACGATGGCTTCGGCCCGCGTGATCGGCTGCGCCGGACGGAAGGTGCCGTCCGGATATCCGTTCATGTATCCGTGTTCCACCACCGCGGCAACGGCATTCCGGCTCCATTCCGCAATGGCGTCCCCGTCCCGGAATTTCCGGACGAGCTGCTCATCGTTCGGCTCGAGACCGAGCAGCGAAGCCACGATAACGGCCGCTTCCTGCCGGGTAATCGGCTGGTTCGGCCGGAACGTGCCGTCAGCGTAGCCTTTGACGAACCCGGCCGCCAGCCCCTTCGCCACTTCTCCGGCATACCATTGATGGGGCGCAACATCCGTCAGCCGGACTTCCGCCTGTACCGTAAAGCCGTACAAACGATTGACCAAGGCAACGAATTCCGCCCTGCTGACGAGGCTGTCCGGACGGAGGCTTCCGTCGTCAAAGCCCCGGAGCAGACCGTTTTCGACCCAGCCGTCAAGGGTTTCCTGCGCCCAGTGACGGCCGGGATTCCCCGAAACGCCCGCCGTGTTCGCCGGATCGGCGTACACATGGCCAGCCGGCACCGCCGGTGAAACGATCCCCGCGAGCAGCGAAACGACAGCCACCCACAAGACACTCCTGCGCAATCGTTTGACCATGTTTTACCACCTGTTTCATTCTGAATTGCAAAATAGCGAAAAAAGCCCCCGACTCCTCTTCAGTTTCAGAATTATAGAGCCTCATATAATCTGAAATGAAATACCGGGTAAGTTTTTCTGTAATACCCGTTTGATATCAGTCCACTATACATGGAAAGAGCGGCTTCCGCTCTGCCATGCATGGAACGAATCCGCTATAGCATTTTTGATAGCGCCCCGCTCCTTCCGTCCGCATTTGGCACATCCATCGAGCTTTCGTGGATCGCACTTCGGCATCAGCGGCACGGGTTCGTTTTCAGACAACCGCTTCAAAAATTCCGGATTACGCGGGGTCTTCGCATATCGGCTGTTTTGGGAACCACCATCGGAAGAAGCCGATCCTGTCCGTCGTGTCGCATTTTCTCCTATAGCTTGCAAGATTTTGTCAGAAGGAATTTTCCATTTCACAAAGAAATTCAATAGCACCATATTTTTTAGGAGGGATGAACCGTGAGCAAGAGGGTGTTGATCCTGGCGGGCGACGCGGTGGAAGCGCTGGAAGTGTATTATCCCTATTACCGATGCCTTGAAGCGGGCTACGATGTTACCATCGCCGCACCATCCGCGAAAAAGCTTCAGACCGTCGTGCACGACTTCATCGAGGGCGTGGATACGTACATCGAGCGTCCGGGATACGGGATTCAGGCGCACGAAGCGTTCGAAAACATCAAGCCGGAAGAATACGACGGCCTCATCATCCCCGGGGGCCGGGCGCCGGAATATATCCGGCTGAACGAGCACGTGCCAAAGATCGTCAAGCATTTCTTTGACGCGGGAAAACCGATTGCGGCCATCTGCCACGCAGCGCAGATCCTGTCCACGATCCCGGAAGTGCTACAAGGACGCGAGCTCACGGCCTATATTGCCTGCAAGCCCGAAGTCAAGGCGGCCGGCGGCACGTATGTCGACAATCCCCTGCACGTCGACCGCAACCTTGTCAGCGGACACGCCTGGCCGGACTTGCCGGGGTTCATGAGAGAATTCATCGCCCTGCTCGAAAAATGAGAAAAGCAACGCCCGTTACCGCGGGTAACGGACATATGGTCCGCCAGCAAGGCCGGAGGACGGGCAAATAAAAAATAACGGACATACAGTCCGTTGGAAGGCGGCCCGGCGGGTGGAAATCGTTTCCACCCGGGCTCCGGACCGCTGTTACGGACCATATGTCCGTTAACTTTTGGGAACCGCTGATTTTCGGCCTTCTAACGGACTGCATGTCCGTTACGCGTAGTCATTGTGCCCAGTAGCCGTTTCGCGCAGTCGCCGTTCCGCACAGCCGCCGTTTACGCGCGGACACAGACGGCGGTCACAAGCGGGCCGTGACCATTTTCTTGCGGGTGTAGAATTCGACGCCGTCGCGGCCGTTGGCGTGCAGGTCGCCATAGAAAGATTTCTTGTAACCCGAGAACGGGAAGAACGCCATCGGCGCGGGAACGCCCAGGTTGATCCCAAGCATGCCGGCGTCGATGTTGTCGCGGAACTTGCGGATGGCGCTGGCGCTGTCGGTGTAAATGCAAGCCCCGTTCGCGAATTCCGACTGGTTCGCGATCTCGATCGCCTCGTCCAGATCCCGGGCGCGCACGATGGACAGCACCGGCGCGAAAATTTCGTCCTGCCAGATCTTCATGCCGGGCTTGACATTGTCGAAAATCGTCGGTCCCAGGAAGTAGCCTTCTCCCTGCGCCGCCGGATGCTTTCTGCCGTCCAGCAGCAAGGTCGCCCCTTCCTTCTCGCCGATTTCGATGTACTGGATGGTGCGGTCCTTGTGCGAGTCCCGGATGACGGGCCCGAGGAACACCTCTTTGTCCATGCCGTTGCCGACCACAATTTCCCTGGCGGCCTTGACCAGCCGCTCCGTCAGCTCGTCCGCGATGTCGCCGACCGCGACCACGACGGCGCAGGCCATGCAACGCTCTCCGGCGGAGCCAAAGGCGGCGCTGATGATGTTGCGGACGGCGTTGTCCAGATTCGCGTCGGGCATGACGATGGAGTGGTTCTTGGCCCCGGCCAGCGCCTGCACGCGTTTGCCGTTCGCCGCCGCCGTCTTGTACACGTATTCGGCGACGGGCTGCGAGCCGACAAAGGAAATGGCTTTCACGTCCGGATGTTCCAGGAGACCGTTCACCACGTCGCGGGCGCCGTGCACGATGTTGAGCACCCCGTCGGGCAGGCCCGCCTCCTTAAACAGCTCCGCCAGCCGGTTCGCCGTGAGCGGCGTCCGCTCGGAGGGCTTGAGCACGAAGGTGTTGCCGCACACGATGGCCAGCGGGAACATCCAGCAGGGCACCATCATCGGAAAATTGAAGGGGGTAATCCCGCCGACAACGCCGAGCGGATAGCGGTACATGCCGGATTCGATGCCCGTGGCGATGTCGGGCAGTTGACTGCCCATGAGCAAGGTCGGAGCCCCTGCGGCGAACTCCACGCATTCGATGCCCCGCTGAACTTCGCCGTAGGCTTCCTCGTAAGATTTGCCGTTTTCCATGGTGACCAGCCGGGCCAGCTCATCCCAATGCTCCACCAATAGCTGCTGATACCGGAACAGGATGCGCGCCCGGCGCGGCACCGGCGTTTCGCGCCACGTGCGCCAAGCCTCTCGGGCTGCCGCCACGGCCGCGTCCAAATCCTGCCTCGTCGATATCGGCACTTGGGCCAGGATCTCCCCCGTAGCCGGATTTGGAACCGGATCCGCAGCCTCCGTCTGAGCCGGAACCCACTTGCCGCCGATGAAATTTTTCAGCACTTCTCCCTTTGCGTTCATCCCTAGCTCCACTCTCCCGCGGACAAGTTGTTATTTTCCCCATGCGTCGGTTTCCCGGGTTTCCCGGCTCACCGCTTGCGTGGTATTTCGATTTTCCCGTTTCTCCGTTCGTCGACTAGGCCTGGTAGTTATAGTCATAGCATATCTTGTACAGCTCTCCGATCTCCTCGGCGGTGGGCACCCGCGGATTGTTGTCCGGGCTGCCGCTGGCCAGCGCGTCGCTGCACATTTTCGGAATCCTCTCGTAGAACTCGGACCGGTCGATTCCCCACCCCGCTAAATTGGGAATGTTCAGCTCATGGCAAAGCGACTTCAGTTCCCGAATGAGGGCGTCCGCTTTCTCCGCGTCGGATGCGTCTTTCAGATCCGGACGGAAGATGACGGCGAGATCCGCGAAACGCGGCAACGCGGCTTCCTTGGTGAACTCGAACACCGCGGGCAGCAGCATCGCGTTGGAGACGCCGTGCGGCACATGGAACAGCGCCCCGATCGGTCGGGACATGCCGTGGATCAGGGTGACGGAGGCGTTGGAAAACGCCGCGCCGGCCAGCATGGCCCCGAGGGACACCTTGCCCCGCGCTTCCCGATCGCTTCCGTCCTTGTAGACCCGCCTCAGATACCCCGCCAGCAGCTCGACCGCCTTCAGGGCGTACATGTCGGTGACCGGATGGGCGCGCCGCGAAATATAGGCCTCCATGGCGTGGCACAGGGCGTCGATCCCCGTGGCCGCGGTGACATGGGGCGGACACGACAGCGTCAGTTCCGGATCGACGATGGCGACCGCCGGTACGAGTTCCGGCTTGGCGATCATCATTTTCACTTCCGTCGCGGTGTCCGTAATGACGGTGACCCGGGTGACTTCCGAGCCGGTGCCCGCCGTCGTCGGAATCGCCACGAGCGGCAACGGAGCGTTCGCGATGGGACGCTTGATATAGTCGCCGATAAATCCTTCGTTGGTCATCATGACCGCCACCGCTTTGGCGGTGTCGATCGGGCTTCCCCCGCCGAGCGCGACGATGACGTCGCATTTTTCATTTCGGCAAATGTCGAGCGCCTCGCGCACATGCCGGTCCGTCGGCTCGGAATTGACCTCGGCGTACTTGGCGCTGGCGACGGATGCTTCCGCCAGCATCCGCTCCAGTTCCGCCACCTGCCCCATCCGGTCCATGACGCTGTCGCTGACGATCAGCGCTTTCCTGCCGAGCGCCGCGGCCTGCCTGCCCGCTTCCTTGAACGAACCGTAGCCGTACAGGATTTTGCCGGGCAGCCAAAGCTGATGGAAGGTTTGCATCTCGCCTGTTCCCCCGTTTCCGTAGAAAAAATGCTGAATCATCCATTCGCGAAAGCCCTTACAACGAAACTACCGGTACGCAAACGACGAGCGGCACGCCGAGCAGCCACAGGATAAGCGGAATGCAAGCCCTTACTTATCAGCATGTGGAGCGCAACGTTGACGACGTCGGACGTATGGGCAGGGGCATTTTGCCCAAGCCTTTTTTCCTCGCATAATAATAACTGTATATGAAATGTACTGCCGTAATCAATAGCACGGGGAAAAATCCCGGCGAGAAACCTCACCCCGATGGACACGCCAATCCCTGCCGCGGAACAGCGGAGCGCCCGGGGAAGCTCAACCCGGCATACGCCGGGATCGGGATGGAAACCGCCGGACACGGGATCGCGGTTTTCGGCCATCGCGGAGAACCGCCTTTCAACGCGGTCTTCATCCCGTAAAGTTAGAGCAAAAAAAGCCTTGAAAATCAAGGCTTCTCGAATTTGGTATGTATGGTGCGGTCGGCGAGATTCGAACTCGCATGCCCTTTCGGGCGCCACCCCCTCAAGATGGTGTGTCTGCCAATTCCACCACGACCGCATTCTGACACGGGGTTTCGCCGATGAGTGCAGACATGGTGAGCCATGGAGGATTCGAACCTCCGACACCCTGATTAAAAGTCAGGTGCTCTACCTGCTGAGCTAATGGCTCATGGTGACCCGTAGGGGATTCGAACCCCTGTTACCTCCGTGAAAGGGAGGTGTCTTAACCACTTGACCAACGGGCCGGTGTGTCGGAATCGATGCGTTCCGAACGCAGCGAACCCCGTTCAGACAGGAAAGATTATATCGGAATCCCCCGCTCGTGGCAAGGGTTTTGGCGAATTTCCAAACGAAATTCCCGCGGGCCAAACGCCCCGGGAATCGGATGGCGTTGGTAATGGCGGAGAGAGAGGGATTCGAACCCTCGCGGCTGTTACACCCTAGCGCTTTAGCAAAGCGCCCCCTTCATCCACTTGGGTACCTCTCCGCGCATTGGCTCCCCGAACAGGACTCGAACCTGTGACGCCTCGGTTAACAGCCGAGTGCTCTACCAGCTGAGCTATCGGGGAATGCGAAAAGCACTGCAAAAGAGACATGATTTAATGTAGCATGATCCAAGCGGGAAGTCAAGGTGTGGGGATGTTTTCCAGAGTCAAAAGCCGCAGGGTTCCACTGCACCGGCCGCACCGGTACCTGCGCGGGTTCATGCGTTTTTTGCGCGGGTACCGCATGCCGCAGCTGCGGCACACCAGGAGGTAACGCACGGGCAACGTGCGCCGCGGGCCCGGCAGGGGCCGGCAATACCGGCACGCGCCCACGGCCTTCATCAGGGCTTTGAAATCGGCGTCTCGATGGCGGTATCCTTTGCCTTGAAGATGCAAATGATAATGGCACAGCTCGTGTTTGATGATGCGCTCGGTTTCCTCCGGGCCGAAGGCGGCGAGCTGATGGGGGCTGATCTCGATGTTGTGGGTTTTCGCGAAATAGCGTCCCCCCGTCGCCCGGAGACGCGGGTTGAAGGTCGCCCGGTGCAGGAACGGCCGGCCGAAAAAGGCCAGCGACACCCTTTCCACCCACTCTTGCAGTTCCTCGTCGGTCACGGTTTTCCTCTCCCTTTGGGAACGCTTGTGCAATCTCAGCGGCTTCGAACCGGATGCGGGTCGGTGCGGAACATGCGGATCCGCGGACAGGCACGGACGACGGAGACGTGACGGTGCCGGTCCCGAAAACCGGAAAAGCGCGGATCCGTGACACCACGGACCAGCATGGACAGCACGGATGACGGAGTCGGCGTTGACCCGTGACACCACGGACAAGCATGGAATGCACAAACAACGGAGACGGGTTTGATCCGTGATACCGCGAACACGCCGGACAGCACGGACAACGCGGACAGCGGCTTTTTCCCCTTGAACGGCGCAGCGGCATGGGCTACACTGACACTGATGAACGATGGCCCGGCCGCCCGCGGCCGGGCATTCGGATCTCAGGCCCTGGGGGGAACCGCCAAATGTCGGAATTGTCCTATGTCATCCTGCAGGAACCGGACGGCAGGGTCATATTCGTGGAAATGCCCGCCACGCACGCCTACCAGCTGAGCGCCCTGCTCATCAGGCTGCACAAGGAAGCGGTCAAGCTGACCGCCGACAACGTGCCCGCGCTGCCCCGGCCGTTGGCCGAGTGCCGGATGCTGGAAACCCTCGGCAACGCCGAAACACCCGTCAGCGGGCTGGATTACGTCGGCAGGCTGGAGGAAGCGTTCGCGGCGGTCCGCGAGACGTCCTATCCGCTCATTTCCCTGCTCACCGAGATCCGCGCGCTGAAAGTGCAGCTGGAGCACTGGATGGAAGAAGCCGGCTCCGCGTAAGCCGGATCGAAGCGTGCGCATCAGGACGGGCCGGGTCATGCGATTCGAGGCGTCCGGAACGGAGCGGACTGCACGGGAACGGCTCGAAGCGGAACCTGGTCGGCCAGAAGCCTCTCGGGGCGGATCGGAAGGGACCGCAGGGGAACAGCCACGGCGCCGAGCCCTGCCGGTTCGAAGCCGCTCCGGGACGGGACCATCCGGAACGGGTCTTGCGTTAGCGGGATCAGCGGGATCGCCGAATCCGGTTCGTTGACGCCCAAGCCGTATGGGACCTGCACGGCCTTTCGTCGGCCTCCATATGCTAATACTGCCCACTGAAGCCGAACACGCACGGAGGGAGGACGAAAGCCATGCCGCAGTGGCTGTGCAACCAACTCATGCGGGCTTTTTACAAGAAGGATGTAAGCCAAATCAAAATGCTGAATGAATGCTGGTTTTTTTACCGCAACCGCGGGTCGGTACGGGCGGGAACAACGGATCGCGAGGCGAAGCAAAACCGGCCCTGAGGGCGGACCGCACAGGACGCTGTGCCCCAGACACGGGCCTTTAGGATACCGGTCCCCGCATGGTCAGTCCGACCCGCCCTCTTTTCACGTCCACGTCCAGCACCCACACCGTCACCGTGTCCCCCACCGTCACCACTTCGCTCGGATGCTTGATGTACCGGTCGCTCATTTGCGAGATGTGGACAAGCCCGTCGTTTTTGATGCCGATGTCGACGAACGCCCCGAAATCGACCACGTTGCGCACCGTTCCCTTGAGCTCCATGCCCGGTTTCAAATCCTCGATGTCGAGCACGTCGGTGCGGAAAATCGGCGGCGGCAGGTCTTCCCGCGGGTCCCTTCCGGGGCGCCGCAGGCTGTCGAGGATGTCCCGCAGCGTGGGTTCTCCGACGCCCAGGCGCGGCGCCAGCTCCGCCGGATTCACGTCCGCCAGGCGCTCCCGGCAGGCGGGCGTGCCAACGTCGCCGAGGGACAGGCCCAGCTCGGCGAACAGCCGCTCCACCACCCCGTAGGATTCCGGGTGGATCGGCGTTTTATCCAGCGGGTTGTCGCCGTCGGGGATGCGCAGGAACCCCGCGCACTGTTCGAACGTCTTGGCGCCGAGGCGCGGCACCTCCCGAAGGTCCTCCCGGTTCCGGAATTTCCCCCGCTCTTCCCGGAATTTGACGATGTTTTTGGCCAGACCCGCGTTAATCCCGGATACGTATGCGAGCAGCGACGGCGAAGCGGTGTTCACGTCCACGCCGACGTGGTTGACGGCCGACTCCACGACATCGGCCAGGCTCTCCTCCAGCCGCTTCTGGGACACGTCGTGCTGGTATTGCCCCACCCCGATGGACTTCGGTTCGATTTTGACCAGCTCCGCCAGCGGGTCCTGGAGGCGGCGGGCGATGGATACGGCGCTGCGCTCGGCCACGTCCAGGTCCGGGAACTCCTCCTTCGCCAGATCGGAGGCGGAATAGACGCTGGCGCCGGCTTCGCTCACCATCACGTACCGCAATCCGCGCTCCGGCATGCCGCGGATGAGCTCCGCGACGAACAGTTCCGTCTCCCGCGACGCGGTGCCGTTGCCGATGGCGATGAGATCGACGCCGTGCTTTTCGATGAGGCGGCGAAACACTTCCGCCGCTTCCGCCTTGCGGTTGTGCGGCGGCGTCGGATACGCCACCGCCGTCTCCAGGAGCTTGCCGGTTTCGTCCACGACGGCCAGCTTGCAGCCGGTCCGGTAGGCCGGGTCCACGCCGAGCACCACATGGCCTTTCACGGGCGGCTGCAGCAGAAGATGGCGCAGGTTCTCCGCAAAGACGCCGATCGCCTTTTCCTCTGCCTTCTCCGTCAGCTCCGAGCGAATTTCCCGCTCCACGGACGGCGCGATCAGACGCCGGTACGCATCCTCCAATGCCTGAAGCAAAATCTCCCGCGTGGCGGACGGTCCGCGGATCACCCGTTTCCTGAGCCCGTCCAGCACTTCATCCTCCGGCACCGCAATGCCGACAGTCAGCACCCCTTCCCGCTCGCCCCGGTTGAGCGCCAGAACGCGGTGCGGCGGAATGCGCCGGACCGGCTCCTCGAAGGCGTAGTACATTTCGTACACGGACTGTTGCTCCGGATCCTTGGCGCGGCTTTGCAGCACACCGCGCTCCCAGGTGAACCGGCGCACCCACCCGCGGATGGCGGCGTCGTCGGACCAGTCTTCGGCCAGGATGTCCATCGCCCCCTGCAGGGCGTCTTCCGCCGCGGCCACGCCTTTTTCTTCATTGATATATTTGGCGGCCTCCGCCAGGGGATCGCCCCCCGCCGGCTGCCCGATGAGCCACTTGGCCAGGGGCTCCAGCCCGCGCTCGCGGGCGACGCTGGCCCGCGTCTTCCGTTTCTGGCGGTAGGGCCGGTAGAGATCCTCCACTTCCTGCAGCCGGACCGCCTTCAGGATATTCTCCCGAAGCTCTTCCGTAAGCTTGCCCTGCTCGTCGATGAGGCGGATCACTTCCGCCTTGCGCTCTTCCAGCTGCCTGAGGTACGCCAGCCGGTCGCGGATGGCGCGCAGTTGCGTTTCGTCCAGCTCGCCGGTCATTTCCTTGCGGTAACGGGCGATGAACGGGATGGTGTTGCCGTCCGCGAGCAGCCCGTCCACCACGCGGACTTGCCGTGTTCGAAGCCCCAGCTCCTCCGCGACCAGGCGGTACAACCTTTCCGCGTCGAAAGCCGCCGCGGGAGCGGACGATTCCGGTGAAGTACCGGGATGTTCCGCCGAAGGCGCCGACGCCTCCGATGCAGACGGTTGCTCCTTCAAAACCGTGGGTTTATCCGTCATGACAGTTTCTCTCCTTGCCACAAAAAAAGAAGCCTTGACTTCCGCCCTCCCGGGCGGCCTGGCTCTGCTGCCGTTAGCGCCGCGGTGAACGGTTCCGCGCGGCGTCCGTATATAATCGTCGGCGCTGCAATTCGGCGGCGCCGTCCATCTGCGTCAGAAGTCGATCAGCCCGAGGCTGATTTGCAGCGCCTCGTCAACTTTACGCATCGTTTCCTCGTCCAGGTGCGTGATCTTGTCGGTGAGGCGCTGTTTGTCGATGGTGCGGATTTGCTCCAGAAGAATGACCGAATCCTTTTCCAGTCCGTGTCTCTTCGCTTCGATTTCCACATGGGTGGGAAGCTTGGCCTTCTGGATCTGGGCGGTGATGGCGGCCACGATGACGGTCGGGCTGAACCGGTTGCCGATGTCGTTCTGGATGACCAAAACGGGGCGCACGCCCCCCTGCTCCGAGCCGACGACAGGAGACAGATCCGCAAAAAACACGTCCCCGCGCTTGACGATCAAAGGCTACACCCCGCTTACCAGACGTTCGAGGGTGGTTTCCGCATCCTTTTCCGCGTGGATCGCTTCGGAAGCCATGTGCAGGTTGATCTTCGCCATTTCCATGTAACCGCGTTGCATGGCCTCACGGATCATCCTTTTTTTGCGTTCGCTCAGATAATATTTCATCGCCTGCCGAATAATTTCGCTCCGATTCGTCTTTTCCCGGGCGACCAGGGAGTCCACTTCCTGCAGCAGTTGATCCGGCAGACTGATCATGATCCGCTTCGTTTGCGAATTGACCAACTCTGTCACACCTCCAGCGATTTTCCAGCACGATCATCTTTTCCCAGTATTCCGTTCTTTCCGGCAATTATTCGATTCAAGCCCGCGGGAACCAACGTATTTAATTCGATTCCCCCGGCGCAATTCCTTCCTTGCGAAAAGAAAGAAAATCCTCAGAAAACCCGAAACTTCCGCGCAAATACAAGGAAGGCGGGCGTCAGTCCAACAGGGGATTGACCACCGATACGATTCGACCCTGTTTGACATAAACGCGCGGAACCCGGGCCGTCACCATGCAGACCACTTCGTAATGGATGGTGCCAAGCTTGGCCGCCAGCTCGCCGGCGGTGATCGTTTCGCCGCCCTGCCGGCCGATCAGCACCACTTCCTCGCCGGGGGCGACCGGCGGCTCGCCGGCTCCTTCCGCCGGGTCGAGGCGGATCATGCACTGGTCCATGCAAATGGTGCCCACCACCGGCACCCGGCGGCCGCGCAGCAGCACCTCCGCCTTGCCCGTGAGCATCCGGCTGAATCCGTCCGCGTAGCCTATCGGCAAGGTGCCGATGCGCTCCGTGCCGCCGGTCCGGTAGCGGATGCCGTAGCTTACGCCTTCGCCCGGCGGCATCGTCTTCACCTGCACGACCCGCGTCTTCAGGGTCATCACCGGCTCCAGCGACACCCGCTCGCGGCGCACTTCCTCGCTGGGATAAAGGCCGTACAGACCGATGCCCAGCCGCAGCATGCCGCCCACAAGATCGGGCAGGTCAATCCCCGCGGCGCTGTTGCCCATATGAAAGATGTGCGGGGGCAGTCCGTGGCGCCGGACATAGTCCACCACCCGCGCGAATCGTTCCGCCTGCATGTTCGTGTAGGTTTTGTCCGCCTCGTCCGCCGTCGCGTAATGGGTGTATACGCCCTCCACTTCCAGCTGCGGCAGGGCGCAGGCCTTTTCCAGAAACCTCTCGGCCTCTCCGTCCGGGCGGACGCCGATTCGGCCCATGCCGGTGTCGACCTTCACATGCACTTTCAGCTTCGGTCCACCCGCCGGCAGCGCTTCGGCCGCCTGCAGCTGGTCTTCCCGAAACAGCGTCAGCGTGATGTGATGTTCCAACGCCGGCGGGAACCCTTCCGGCGGCGTGTAGCCCAGCACCAGGATGGGCGTCGTCACGCCGGCCTTGCGAAGATACAGCGCTTCGTCCAAAAACGCCACGCCCAGGTAGTCGACGCCCGCCGCCACGGCTTCCCTGGCGACTTCCAGCGATCCGTGCCCGTAGGCGTTGGCCTTCACCGACGCGAGCAGCTTCGTGCCCGCCGGCAGAACGCTTCGGAATGCCCGGATGTTGTGCGCCAGCGCGTCCAGGGAAATCTCCGCCACGGTCGGACGATAGCCAATGACCACGAACCCGTCACCTTCTTTGCCCGATAACGTAATGTTACCGAGAGGCCGGGTACGTGTCAATGCGAAACCATGGGAAGCGTTCGGGCGACCGGCGCACCGCCGTTACTTTCCGGACGCCTCCGGCATCGATTGGGCGATCCGGATCATTTCGTCGTCCGGCAGGGTGGCGCTCGTCAGCCGGTATTCCACGCCGTCGTAGCTCCAGGCGAGGGTGCGCACGTCGTATCCGCTCAGATGCCCGATGGTAAAGCCCAGATCCAGCACGATGCCTTCCTGGGCGATGGCTTCCCGCGCGTCCTGGATCGTTTCCAGAATGGTAAAATCGTACGTTCCGGTGTAGCGAAGCATGACGCCGGTCTTGTCGCCGAGGCGCACTTCGCTGATGTCCTTCAGCACGACCCCTTCCGGCAGCACTTCCGGCTCGATCACCACCAGCTGCTGCACCTGGCCGTCAGGGTTCGCCGAAGAAGGTTCGCTTTCCTCCTCCGGAGACTCGCTTTCACCCGCCGCCCCCGGCTCTTCCGAAGCCGGCGTTTCCTCCGCGCCCGGCGCGTCGTCCGCTGCCGACGGTTCTTCCGCCGCCCGGCCGTCCTTCCCCGCATCTGCTGTTCCGGCGCCCTGGGAAAGGTTTTGCTCCGTATCGAAGGCCGACTTGTCGAACTTGGCGCCGAATTCGAACGTGTCAAAATCCACCTCGACCATCAGGTTGCCGCTGGCGTCCGTCACTTCCACGTGTTTCGGCGCGAAGTTGTCCTTGTCCAGCCAGATCTTCTGCCGGGCGAACGATCCGTTTTGGTAGTTCGAGGCCATCACGTCAAACACGTAAGCGTCATCCTGTTTGACGAACTGCCGGGAATTGTCGAGCAGGATGCTCTTGGCCAGCGTCTGGTACAGGTACACCTGCCCCTGGTTTTCCGGCCAGTCGCTCTGGAAGCGGAAGCTCTTGTTGAGGCTCGGTGTGAGCACGAACACGCCTTCGTCGTTGCGCAGAACGATCTGCGTGACGTCCCGTTTGGCGTTGGTCAGCGCAATGCGGTAATAATGAGGCTTCTGGTACCAGACGTCCACCTTGTACTCCAGGGGTTGCTGGCCCGTGTGCAGCACCATCCTTCCGCTCCCCCGGTAGCTTTCCAGTTTGCTCATGGCTTTGTCCAGATCTTTGACAATCGATTCGGCGCTTTTGCCCCCGCAGCCGGTCAGGACGGCGGCAATGAGGACGATGGCGGCGGCGATGACCGGCACTCGACGCATGAGATCGATCCCTCCACATCCGCATGGTTTTGATGCTTCATGTCTATGAGGGGACTTGGCCGAATATGCGGACGGGTTTGACGAGCTTGGGGCGGGGTTGAAGGGGGAAAAGCCGCGAGCGAAGGCATGTACACGCCACGGAGAACCGCCGGTGTACACGCCGAAAACCCGCGCTGAACGCACTTTCACCCTCTGCCTTGCAAACACGGCGCAAACAACGGCGCTGCGAAATCATTTACAACCATCCCTTGAGCCGAGCGCGCGTTTGTACGGCGAAGCATGGGAAAAGGGAACCCGCAAATGGGTTCCCCTTGGGGGATGATCCTGCTTCACGCAAGTGACCGCCGCGCGGCAAGTCAAGCCTGCCGGTGTACAGCGGGAAGCCGCACAAGCTCGTCGAACTTTGCGGCGGCGGCTTCCTGAAGACCGGGAAGCAAGTGGCTGTATCTGTCCAGCGTAATGGTCACGGAGGAATGGCCGAGGCGCTCGCTGACGACCTTCGGATGCACACCTGCCTTGAGCAGCAAAGAAGCGTGGGTATGCCTAAGGTCGTGGATGCGTATATATGGCAGGTTGGACTTTCGGAAAAAGTGATACCAGACTCCTTCCACCTGCTGCGGTGTCAAAGGATTTCCATTTCGCTGGCAAAAGACAAGGCCATGGTCTTTGAAGTATGGGGCAGCTAAACGGTCCTCCAACTGCCATATGCGATGCCGTTTCAGTGCGGCAAGTGTCTGTTTAGATAGAGCAATAGTGATGCTAGACTAAAAAGTGGACACCGAGAATCGAGAATGCGACAATAAAACGAGCAAAAATCGAGGTGTCCGAAGATGAGTAAGCAGTACGACAAAGAATTCAAAATCCAAACTGTGAGGATGATTCAAGAACAAGGAAAGTCGGTTGCGCAAGCCGCCCGGGAATTGGGTATAGCCGAGAACACACTCTACCGTTGGGTCAGTGAGTATAAGCAAGATCCGGTCA